>Ga0180217_1000289_pt1 | contig 92292 bp, 77 predicted proteins | sample eDN3rd37CBELigOP_FD_128521 | JGI IMG/M metagenome (GOLD analysis project Ga0180217, IMG submission 128521) | Enriched Organic Plus compost microbial communities from Emeryville, California, USA - eDNA 3rd pass 37_C BE-Lig OP (version 2) (version 2) ...
ACGTGCCGTCTGAGAGCGTGGCAAAGCGTGCCACGCCCATGTCGATGCCCACGGCACTGGTGGCCTCGGGCACTGGGGCTTGAACTTCACGCTCGGTCTGGATGCTCACGAACCACTTGCCGCGCACCGGGTCAAAATGCACCGTCTTGGGCCTGCTCTCGTACAGGCCAGTGCACCGCCAACCAGACTGTTGGCGGATCAGCACTGGTTGACTTGACCCTGTGCCTGTGGCCTGCCGGGATCATGGCATACTCTCCGGGCAAAAGACGCACCACCCTGTCTTCATACTCAAGTTCTGCCTGACCACTCAGGACCAGCACCCACTCATCCCAGTTCTGGTCGTACCAGAACCCGGGTTCACTGGCATGTCCGTGCGAAACAATCCTCTCGATCCTGACACCCTGGTTGCGCAACAGTTCATCAAACCTCTCTTGGCCGTCCCTGGAGTCAAGATCCTTAAACAAGTTGCTAATGCTCAAGGCACACTCCCACTTGAAATTCGACACACCCGTGTGGCAATTTCATGAAACTGTAAGTTATTCTCGACCTGAAATCCACTTCGATAGCCCAATGCCTAGAGGTACAGATTGGAACGACACGACACCTTGGTGCAAAACCTGGTCAGGCACCTGGCAGATCAACAGAATGTCCCGCCCGAGGACATCCAAGTTATCCAGACTCACATTTCCACAATCATCCTTTGCGGTAGTCAAGCTTTCAAACTCAAGCGCGACATCAAACTGCCCTTTCTCGATTACAGCACCCTGGAACTCAGGCGCAAGGCCTGCGAAGAAGAATACAGGATCAACATCAGGACAGCCCCTGAAATGTACCTTGACGTCCTGGCTGTCAAAGGAAGCATGGAAAACCCGACCCTGGATGCTTCAGCCAAGGCGCCGGTCATAGACTGGCTGGTGCGAATGCGCAGGTTTGACAACAAGGACCTGTTTAGCGAAAAGGCCAAAAAAGGGGTTTTGTCGTTCCAGGAAATTGGGGAACTAGCACGACATATCGCGGCGTTTCATGACCAATGTGCTGTCATTGACGAAAAAACACTCCAAAACACAAAGAGCAAAGAGCAATGGCTGCTTGAGAGTCTGGAAGAAATTCGCAGTGCGGTTCCAAAGAACGATTCGATTCTTGGTGACTGCGATTTCCTGGAACGATGGAGCAAGACCTTCTGGAATAACTCCCAACATCACAGGGAAATGCGTGCTGCGCAAGGATTTGTCCGTGAGTGCCATGCCGACCTTCACCTTGGAAACATCACGATATTCAACGGCAAGGTAATGGCATTTGATGCCATAGATTTCAGTCCTGAACTCAGACAACTGGACACGATCCAGGAGGTTGCATTTGTCTTCATGGATCTTCAGGCGCACAAACTGCCGCAGCATGCATGGCACTTCTTGAACAGCTATCTTCATGCCAACGGTGACTACCAAGGGTTGTTCATGCTTGATTACTACATGCGCTACCTTGCGATCGTCAGAGCCAAAGTGGCATTGCTCGCAAAGAAGCATTTGCATGACAACCCATTGCAGGACGACGCCTTCCGGCGCTACTGGACCATTGCGCTGAGCGGAATTGCACAAAGAACATACCCCATGGCCTGCCTGATCGCCGGACTGAGCGGCAGTGGTAAATCGGCTGCTTCGTCAATCCTGTCAAGGCTGATTGGTGCCATCTGGCTCAGGGCTGATGTGCAACGCAAGCGTCTTTTCCCTGATCCATCCGTGCGCTACACCAAGGATGCATCCCGGGAAACCTATGATCACCTGAAAAGCACCGCACATAACCTCTTACAGTTGGGCTTTAATGTCATCATTGATGCCACGTTCCTTGAGCAATGGTCAGTTAATCTCTTCAGTGATCTGGGCAAGGGCCTGCCCAGTCGCACACATACCATTGCCATAAACTGCAAAGCGCCTCCTGATCTTTTGAAACTGCGTGTCAATCAAAGAGCCATTCAAGGCAATGACCCATCTGAGGCCACTGTCCAGGTGCTGGAGCAGCAAATCCTGAAGCAACAGACGAACCCGGTAACCTGGCCGGTCCCTGTCTACGAGGTCATGAATGACCAGGATCTGGGTGATCTTGAGAAAAAACTCACAGTCATTGCCCAAACCCTGGAAAATGGCCGTGACTGAGAAATACAAGTTGTCTCAACCCCGATCAAGCGCGTATACCTGAGACCAATAACTAAAACGAAATGGAGCCATTGCACTATGGAGATTGATTTCACAAAACTGTCAACAAGAGACCGTTACAAGTTGCTTGTCAGCACAGTTGTCCCACGGCCTATCGCCCTTGTCAGCACGATGGATCATGACGGCAAGGTCAATGCCGCCCCCTTCAGTTTCTTCAATGCGGTCAGTGACAGTCCCCCAGCTGTGGTGCTTGGAGTCAATGCCCACGGCCCTGGTAGTGTCAAGGACACGGCAAGGAACATCCGCAACACCGGTGAGTTTGTGGTCAACCTGGTGTCCGAGGAAATTGCCCAGGGCATGAACATCACTGCCGTAGCCTTCGACCCGGAAGTTGACGAGGTAGAAATCGCGGGCTTTACTCGCGGACAAAGTGTCAAGGTCAAGCCACCGTATATTGTCGAGTCCCCGGTGTCATTTGAATGCAGACGGATCGCCAACCTGGAACTTGGCATCAGCCGCAATCTCGTGGTCGGCGAAGTGCTTTACATGCACATTCGTGATGACCTGGTTGACCTGGACAAACTCTACATCGATACACCAGCAATGCAATTGATCGGCCGCATGCACGGGCGCGGGTGGTACACGCGTACACGTGATCTGTTTGAGATGCCCCGCCTGGATGACAGCACAGCTGACGAAATTGTCGCTGCGGCCAATGCGAAATCCGGAAAATAACAAGCGCTCCTGGAACAGGCTGATGACCAGGAGCAATGCATAATGCTTTACATCCTCCCCGGCCTGATGGACGGGGATTCCTACTGCCTTATCCCAACATTGCGCCGACAACATCGGGGCGTTAGCCTCGAGTCTACACACAACGTACCGAAACCAGGTCTGTCCACGTCGGTGTTGTCAGCTGATACATGACCGCAGGCTGGGCAGATATAACTCGTGTTCTGGGGCAGCACCGTAATGAGGATACCGCAGTTTCATACCAACTGGTACTCCAACTGACGGCGCAAACCACTTTCTGGAAATCTTTAGCGACTCTGGCAAGTTGCGTGGTGATCTGACTGAAATGAGGCTGTAATCAGGTAGAGTAGAGCCTGATCCTTTTGGGTTGTTTTCCTGGATTGCATTTCGAGAACACTATGACAGCTACCACTCACCCCCTGACAGAAAAAATCCTCATCGACAAAACTGGCCAGATCGGCTGGATCATTTTCAACAATCCTGCAAGACACAATGCCGTCAGCCTTTCTATGTGGCAGGCACTGGCAGACTCCATTGCCAAATTCGAAACCGACGATGATATCCGCGTTGTCGTCTTGACAGGTGCTGGCGGCAAAGCATTCGTGTCCGGTGCCGACATTTCAGAGTTTGATGAAAAACGTGGGTCGGAAGAAGCCGTCCAGTTCTATAACCAGACATCGCAGAACGCAACTACAGCGCTGAAGAACTTTTCCAAGCCGACGATTGCCATGATACGTGGTTACTGCATTGGCGGCGGTCTTGGCATCGCAATTTCCTGTGACATCAGGATTGCCTCCAAAGACTCAAGATTTGCCGTGCCTGCAGCAAAGCTCGGCCTGGGCTACGAATACGACGGCGTGCGCGCACTCATGAGCGTGGTCGGCCCATCTTTTACCAAGGAGATCTTTTTCACGGCACGTCAGTTCGATTGCCAGGAAGCACTTGAAATGGGCTTGGTCAACCGCGCCGTTGAAGCGGACCAACTGCAGGAATATGTCACCAGATACGCAGAAACCATAGCTGGCAATGCACCACTGACCATAAAGTCGATCAAGACCATCGTTGGCGAAGCCCTGAAAGACGAGTCAGTCAGAGATGTCGAAAAATGTCATGCCTCGGTAAAGACATGTTTTGACAGTCAGGACTATGTCGAAGGAAGGACTGCTTTCATGGAAAAGCGCAAACCCCAGTTCAAGGGCCATTGATTCCCTTTCGTGCGTGCACAGCAAACCTGAAAGCACTTGTACTGGGTTTTCAGGTTTGTCTCAAGACTTGTAGCAACCAGCCGTTTGTTCGGCTGCTGTTAACTGTCCGGTGCCGGCAGTGCGCATGACGTCCGCAATCTGCCGGGTCAGTTTTACAAGGTTGTCTTGCTGTGCCTTGACCAATGCGGCAACTCCAACCTCACTTGGGGTTTCCAATTGGCTATAGCAAGTGACCCTGCCTGCTAAGCGTCCTTTGGTCGTTGGCAGGTTATCAATACTCCAGGCAGCTGCCAGAACGGCCCTGTCACCAGGCAACAATTCAAATCGCTGGACGTCTACTGACACCTGGGTTATGTCCTTGCTGGATGGCACCAGATTCTGGACTGGTGGCATGCCCAGTTGCTGTGTCAATGACTGAACCAGTGCATCTCTGAACTGCTCATTGAGTGATGCACTCCAACGATCCTGCCCAAGCACCATCATGCGGTCTGATGAAAGTCTGACAACCAATGCCGTGTCATTCACCTGTGCGGGCACAGTGACGCTACCGATCCGATATGGCAAGTCCCAGTTACCCGAAGTTGGTGAAACCCTTTTATCTGAAGGGCTGAGCGTGTAATACACGACCTCAGGGCCAGAACATGCGCTCAGCACGACCACTGACAAAGCCGCCAAAGATGCCCCCCATCGAATCATCGACTTTCCCCCAGCGTATCGCGTGAATAGTTTTGTCCCTGAACCCCGAAAATCAGCGAATTCGGCTGTACCCGCAATTCATCAAGCAATGATCTAGCAGACCTGACAGCCCTGTCGAGTTCCTGCAACGAACGTCCCATCTGTTCCGGCAGATTGTCACTGGACTTCATCAACCTGTCGAGTTCATCCAGCGTCTTTTGCAGAGACTTGAGTGTTTTCTGGAGTTCCGGCGTCACCATGGAGTCCATTTTTCTGACTGCCTGTGTCAACTCTTTCAAGCCTTCGTCAAGGTTCTTGCCAATCGACTCATACGGGATGCTGTCAAGGTGTGCCACGATGCTGGCAATCTGCTTTTGCAGGTCCTCAAGACCCACCGATGGAATCGTCGGGATCTCAAACGGGAAGGTCTTCTCCGGTACGTGCTCTAGAGGCTGTTCAGGATGGAAACCCAAGGCGATGTAGCTGCTTCCTGACAAAATGCTTGAAGTCCTGAGTTGCGCCCTCAGGCCGCGCTGCACAAAGCGTGTCAGGTTGACAGCAGCATCTTCCAAATCCCGCTGTGTATCATCTGAAAAATCATAAAAAGCCGGCCCAAGACGACGCGGATAAAGGGTTGCCATCACCCTGGTATACAGTTTTCCTTGTTCCCGGTCATAGCGCAGTTCAACAGAATCCACGACGCCCAGATGGATACCTTGGAAGTCCAGCGGTGCCCCGACCTCAAGACCTCGGGTCGACTGATAAAAGCGCATTGTGACTGGAATTGCAATTCCCGTGGGCACCAATTCTGCAGCACGGCGGTCAGGATAGATCTTGAAGATCGTATCCTCGGAAACAGGTCGCGGTGTTCCGAAATTGGCAAATGCCAGACCACCTGAAATGATTGATGCCAGTGATTCGGTCCTGACCGTCAACCCATCTGTACCGACGTTGAAATAAATTCCACTTTCATTCCAGAAACGGGTGTTGGCATTGACAAATTTGTCATAAGGCGCGTCAATGAAAATGTCGATAAGAACATACTCACCGGACTCGTCCAACTCATAGCTAGTCACAATCCCGACAGGTATCCTCAAATAGTAGATCGGTGTACCAGGCCCGAGAGAGCCAAGCGAAGTGGCCTTGAGCCTAAATGACTTCCCTGGTCTGTCGTTTTTGATGGGCGGTGGTGTCTCAAGCCCTTCAAACTCAAATTTCGAAGGTGACGTCTTTAACGAAGCATCGGTATCAGCCTCAATGTAGGGCCCTGAGAACAGCGTTGCAAGACCTGAAACGCCATTGAACCCGATCGATGGACGAACAACCCAGAATACAGTCGTATTGTTGGCAAGCCCCTCGGCCTCTTTGTCCAGAAGTGCCTCGACCAGAACGTTTTCACTATTGTCGCTCAGGCGAATATCCTGTACCACGCCAACAACAACATCCCGATACCTGATCTGTGTCTTGCCTTCCTCCAGACCTGCGGCAGATTTGAAGGAAATAATGATGGTTGGCCCTCTGTTGGAAACCTGGTTCCAGATGATGGACAATCCTATCAAGGCAGCAACAAACGGGATCAGCCAGACCCACGCCTGACTGCGACGTCTTCTCCTGACTATTTTGGGTGCTGGCAGCACCTGGTTGGATTCGTTGTGCTCTGATGCCATGTATGTCCGTCAGTCAGACCTGCATAAACTCAGCCCTCTCAGGCTGCTCTTCAATATGGCGTCTGTAGCCTGCGCGGCGCCAGGCCAGCCGGGGATCAAAGCCCATGGCCGCTATCATGGTCAGCACAACAACGCCACCGAACGCCACTGCCCCCAGACTTGGCTGGAACTCCAGCAAAGTCCCAAATCTGGCCAAAGCCGAAAGCAGTATAACGACAAACACATCCAGCATCGACCATTGCCCAATGAATTCAACCAGATGGTAGAGTTTTGTACGGGTCTTGAGATGCATGGGCGAACCACTCTGAGTCAGCACCAGCAACACGATGAGAATAAGCAGTTTTCCGATAGGAACCAGAACACTGGCAATAAACACGACCGTGGCAACGCTATAGGATTTCATATTCCACAACTCAATAACTCCACCCATGATGGTGTGGCCAGAAGCACCACCGATTCCGCTGATCGTCATGATGGGGAGCAAATTGGCCGGGATATAAAGGATCAAGGCAGCAATCACCAATGCCCATGTCCGTTGAATCATTCTTGGTGACGGCGCACAAGGCAGGTCAGGGTGTTGAACTGAAAGACCCATGTCAGATGCCATCAGGATAAGACGATGTGCATCAAGCCTTGTCAGTGCTGTCATGATCAATGACAAAGCTAAGGTTCCAAACAGCCCATAGCCCGCTTGAATGTTGGCCAGATCCACAAGCTTGACAATCGTCACAAGCGCTCCCATCAGGAAGACTGGAACCATGCTCCAAGGCTTGATCCAATCGACCCACCTGGCTGCAGTTGCAAACCCGATTGGTAAACGCCCGATACTCAATGCACCAAACACCCAAAGCAACAGGCAAAGATGAACAAACGGCATGGTAAATCCCACCATGATGGTCAGGACTGACACCAATGGATAGCCTGCATTCCAGGACACTTGGGCAGCTTCCAGAAATGTGGCCGACTGGTGGCTGCCCTGAAATGTCAGTGTCACGACAGGAAAGGCATTGGCGATCAAAAAAGAAATGATGCCAGTCACTACCAATGCCAGCCATGCATGGGGCTGGAACGAGCCATATGTCTCCAGCAGGCTGTTGCAGCGAATGCATCTGGCGCTTTGCCCTGGTTCAAGCACCACCCTTCTGTAGAGTGCGCCGCAATGGTGGCAGGCAATCTTCATGATCCTGCCTGAATCCGAACCAGTGCTGACACTACCAGTCTGGGCTTGAGCATTTGTACCTGGATCATGACTTGCCATTGTTGGCATCAACGGCCTCCTGAAAGATCGAGATCGCAGTCCCAGATGCGGATTTTATAAACACAAATTCCCGGAAATTTGCCGATGCAACACTGGTGATGGGTTAACGGTAGCAAGCTATGACCCACACCAGCGCCATAGTTACAGGCTTGCAGCGAAAGGTTCTGCCTGCCCCACGACAGTGCGTTGCTCTTTCGTCGACCCGAGCATCTTACCGTAATTGACACAAAGACTTACCGATGTATTCGCAAGCTTTCGACTTTTTCCCTGCCTTCTCCCGGTATTCTTCGTAGAGAATGTACTTGACGTCCCGAACCTTGACCACATCGGCAGCGTGAAACATGCTTCGCTGGACACATTGACATCCTCCCCGGCATGAATGTCGGGGTCTCTCGCGCAGAATGATGAAGGCTAATGTCTTATCCCAAAGCCCTGAATCATTGGGCTGCATCGTGCGCCAGACCTGCCTTCTGTCACTGTGCTCTTGCACCAAGGATGCTTCGCGTCCGAGCGCCCAGAAAAGGGGATGCGCGGACGTATTATTCAGATATCACACCAAGTCCGCATGGACGAGCCAGAGTATCGCCTTATAGATCAAAGATGCCATGATTGCAGAAGCCGGGACAGTGATGATCCACGCAGCAATGATCTTGTAAACAACAGATCTCTGCACAAGCTCATGTTTGTAGACCTTCTTGATCCGCTTGACTTCCTTTTTCTTGAGTCGAACCGATGCCGAACGGGCCTTGAGTTGCTCCAGCATTGCTTTCTTCGTCTTGACGTCCGCTTTTGTGAACTCGTCAAGGTAGGCTGCAACCTCCTTGGCATCGGCGCCATCATGATGCATCCTGATTTCCTCGACCATACTAGAGTAGTTGGCCTTCAGATGCTCACGCAAGAAACCCACGCCCAGCACGCCACCGATGGCAATATGCGTCGAACTGACCGGCAAGCCCAGTTGGGAAGCCACGATCACAGTGACCGCAGCTGACATGGCGATACAAAAAGCCCTCATCTGATCTAGGTCGGTAATCTCGCCACCCACGGTACGGATGAGCTTCGGGCCATACAGAGCCAGACCTATGGCAATACCCAGAGCACCAATCAGCATGACCCACACAGGAATGCTAGCCTCGGAAATCAAGCCATTTTGCATGACAGAATCAGCAATGGCTGCCAATGGCCCGATCGCATTAGCAACATCATTTGCGCCATGTGCAAAACTCAGCAATGCGGCAGCAAAAATCAGAGGAACGGTAAACAAGGCATTGATGGCCTGCTTGCTGTTCTCCATGGTGCCTTCAATACGCCTGACAACGCAGCGGGAAGCCCACCATACCAGTAGCCCGATGACAAAGCCGACACCAGATGCCATTTCAAAGGAAACCGACCAGACCTTACCCAATCCCTTGAGAATCAGGTACGTTGAAAACGCAAATCCCATCAGACCAATCAGAATCGGTACCGTTCTCCTGGCGGCTGAAACTTTGTCTTGCTTGTAGGTGATTGCACGCTTGATCCAGAACAAGAACCCTGCTGCAATGAGCCCACCCGCTATAGGGGAGATCACCCAACTTGAGACAATCCCACCGATCATGCCCCAATTGGCAGAAGAAAACCCGCCAGCTGTAACACCGGCACCAAGGACTGCACCAACAATAGAGTGTGTTGTCGAGACTGGCGCACCGACCGCAGTAGCCAGATTCAGCCAGAGCGCTCCAGCCAGAAGGCTGGCTGTCATCATCCAGATAAAGTGATCAACACTCGGGACGGCAGCCGGATCAATAATGTCCCCACGGATGGTCGCAACCACATCGCCACCACCGATCAAGGCTCCAGCGACTTCAAAGATTGCCGCGATAAGAATCGCACCAGCCATGGTGATCGAACGCGACCCCACCGCTGGTCCGACGTTATTGGCAACATCGTTGGCACCAATGTTCATGGCCATGTATCCAGCGATCATGGAGGCGACCACTAGCATGATGCCCCGCTCGCCGGACAAACCCAATCCCAGGGTTGTGTAGATCATGATACTGACGACAAACAGCAGTCCGAACCCAAATCTAAGAAATTCCAGTTGAGTTTTACGAGTCTTCTTGGTCTTTTCTGAAAGGTCAGAGAGCTGCATGCCGCCTGTTATGTCCTTGGTTGGTGGGTGTCACATTGAAAGCATGGGCGAATTTTACCTGTACAACTTTCAACTTGATGCGCCATCAGCGGCCAACAAAAGTTAATCTTGGCAAAAAGATTAACAATTGTTGCTTTGCAGCACAAAACCCGAGATTCCAACGCATGAATTCCGTATGAAACTCCCGACTTCAGATATGCTTGACCCTGCGGCCGAGGGCAGACTCCCAGCAAACACGATGTGCCATAAACGCAAAGCACTCAAGTTGTGCAACGACCTTGCAAGAAATCCTGGTGTACATTTCCCTTAGCGCATCAAACATGGACTTGCGCAATGACACCTGGTAGCAGCACTGGAGCCTGTGCGAAGCCCATCTTCGTCTATTGATACAACATTTACTCCTGCAATACCGATCCATCATGTCCTTCACATCAAAAACATCAAGAACCATCAAAGCCTTGGCATTGGCAACGGTTGCCTCCTTTTCGCTGGCTGTCCCTGCCCTGTCCCAGGCAGCGTGGCCGGATGACAAGCCCATCAAGCTTGTCGTGCCCTTTCCTCCAAGCAGCTCACCCGACATTCTTGCCCGGTCAATTGCAGAAAAACTCGCAGACTCACTCGGTCAAGCGGTTTACATCGACAACAAAGCAGGTGCTGGCGGCAACATCGGTACCCGCCAGGTGACCCACGCACAGCCTGACGGCTATACCTTGCTCTATACAATCAATGGCCCCTTGGTCACCGCCCCCAAGCTCTATGCCAACTCCCTCGGCTACGACCCTCTCAATGATCTGGCGCCAATAAGCCTGATCGCCACCAGCCCCAATGTGCTTGTCGTCAGTAACAGCATGGATGTCAACAGCGTCAACGACTTCATCGGCAAGCTCAAGGCTGAACCTGGGAAATACAACTACGGTTCAGTCGGACCAGGCAGCGCCTCGCACCTGGCCATGGAAATGTTCAAGAACCGCTCTGGCACTGACATTGCCCACATTCCCTATGCCGGCTTTCCAAACATCATGAACGCCATCCTGGCCGGTGATATCCAGGCCAGCTTCATGGTACCTGCGATTGCCATGCCCCATGTCAACAGCGGAAAGGTCAAGGCTTTGGCCGTGACCAGCAAGGAGCAGGTTGACACTTTGCCAGGCATACCAACACTGGATGACAATGGTTTCGATGGCTTTGAAGCAATTTCCTGGAATGCGATGCTGGCACCCAAAGGGACTGATCCCGCTATCATCAAACGGCTCAACGATGAAATCTCCAAAATCATGAAAAATCCGGAGATTGTGGAGAAGTTCAAAGCTGTCTATTTCACGCCGGTTGGCTCCAGCCCTGAAGAACTCAAGCAAGTCATTGAACAGGAACAAGCCACCTGGAACCCAGTCATTGAACAACTGAACATCTCCCTGGAGTAAGTTTCGTGAGCCGTTGCCACAAACTTCTGTTTCAACAGATCGATGTGTTTTCCAGTGCTGCAACCGCTGGCAACCCGTTGGCGCTGGTTCATGGTGCAGACGATCTTACTGATGAACAGATGGCAAAGATTGCCAATTGGACGAATCTTTCAGAAACGGCCTTCTTGCTCAAACCGACAGATCCTGAGGCTGACTACCGTGTCAGGATCTGGACTCCCTACACAGAGATGGACTTCGCGGGGCATCCTACCCTGGGAAGCTGCTTTGGATGGCTATGCAAGAACCGTACCGGCAAGGCGACTGACACCATTGTTCAGCAGTGCAATATTGGTCTGGTCCGGATCAGACGTGATGGCAACAGACTTGCTTTTGCTACTCCCGCCTTACGCAGGCGTGGACCGCTTGACAGCGACACACTGGCCAAAGTCATCACGGCCTTGGGGCTCACAACAGCACAAGTCATCGACCATCAGGTTGTTGACAACGGCGCTGGCTGGCTGGGGCTGTTGCTTGACAGTGCCCAGAGCGTTTTGTCGGTCAAGCCTGAGCCCACCCTGCTGGCCCCGCTTAAGGTCGGCATCATCGGCCCATATGAAGGAAATGACGGCCCTGCATTCGAGGTGCGGGCTTTTTCTGCAGCAGGAAAGTTTGTAGAAGACCCCGTCACTGGAAGCCTGAATGCTGGCCTTGCCGTCTGGATGACGACATCAGGCAAAGCACCCGACAGCTATGTCGTTTCCCAAGGCACCTTGCTTGGCCGCCAGGGCAGACTGCATGTCCAGAAAACTGAGACTGACGTCTGGATCGGTGGCGATTGCCATCTCACGATCGAAGGGCAGATCCACCTCTAAAGAACAAGGCCGGTTGTCCCGGCCTTGTTTATGACCTGCACCTACACTCGTTTGTATCAACCGATTCCCAGTACCGCCCGAGCCAGAATCTCGCACTGGATTTCAGTGCTGCCACCATAGATAGTCGCAGGAATCGAATTAAAGACGATCGCCGGTGCATTCAGCGATTCTGTCTTGGTCTCGTATGCGGCATCTACTGCACCGCTTTCCTGAGCAGCCTCCATCAACACCTGGCATACACGCTGGTAAGTCTGTGTACCCCAGATCTTGAGCAAAGACACGCTCGGCGGCATGGTTTCACCACGCTTGAGCAACTGAGCAAATTCTGCATACGCTGCCGACTGATCATCCACATCCATGAGCAGTTCTGCATACTTGGCCTTGAATACAGGGTCGCTGAACAATCCGCGTTCACGTGCGAGCGTATTGAGCTGACTCAGTGCATAGCGGCCTTGCTTCGGGCTACCCAGGAAAATCCGCTCAAAACCCAGCAGTGCCTTGGCCATGGTCCATCCCTGGTTGATTTCACCAACCAGATTTCGCTTCGGAACACGGACGTTCTCAAAAAAGACCTCGCAGAATTCCTCGTGCCCGGCAATATCCTTGATAGGCCGAATGGTGATACCAGGCGACTTGAGGTCGATCAGCAGGAAGCTGATCCCAGCCTGAGGTTTGGCTTCTGCATCTGTACGTACCAGTGTAAAGATGTGATTTGCCGAAGTTGCCATCGTCGTCCAGATCTTCTGGCCGTTCACGACAAACTCATCACCATCGAGTACAGCACTGGTCTTCAGTGAGGCCAGATCTGAACCGGCATTGGGCTCTGAATATCCCTGGCACCAGCGGTGCTCGGCAGTCAGTATCTTGGGAAGGAACTCAGCCTGCTGCTCTGGCGTTCCATAACGGATCAGCAAGGGTCCAACCATGACGATGCCATGATCAATGCCACGGGCAATACCATAGTTCTCTTGCTCTTCCACAAAGGCCAGTAGCTTTTCTGGCGACAGCCCCATCCCACCGAACTCCTTGGGCCAGTTGGGTGCCAGCCAACCTTGACGCGACAAGGTCATGGTCCAGTCGCGAACTTCTTCCCAAGATAAGCGACGCTGCACATTGCGCAGATGTTCCGGATAGTTGCGACGGTAAAACGTTCGCAACATGTTCCTGAAATCTGTTTCTGACATCGCATCCCAGTTCTTGTCAGCTGGCGGCTCTACATCCACCACTTGCTGGTTCTGTGCACTCTGGTCTGGCTGCCTGTCAAGATAGCGAATGCGATGCACCGACGCGTTGCCAAGCCAAGCCGACAGCACCATGGCCCGCTTCAGGTACAAACCGATATTGCATTCGTCCGTAAAACCAATGGCGCCATGAAACTGAATGCATTGCCTGGTTATCGACAAAGCAGACTGAGAGCACCTTGCCTTGACCCTGCTGGCCTGCCGTGCCAGATCTTCACCTGACATGACGCTGTTGATGGCATCCTTGACTGCTGCCTTGGCGATCTGGATCTCAACCCATGCCTGAACCGCACGGTGCTTGAGTGCCTGGAATGTCGCAATCGGCTTTCCAAACTGCTTGCGGATCTTCATGTAATCAAGGGTCATGTCAAAAGCAGCCTGCATGACACCAATCAATTCCGCACCAACCATCAGACGGGTATAGTCATTGGCCTCGTCAACCAGACGAACCGCTGCGTCGCCCTCAGCCAACACCCGATCCAGCGGAATCGTCACACCATCAAATGAAATATCGCCAATGACAGAGCCATCGACCAATGGATAAGTCTTGAGCTGTGGCTTGTCGTCAGAAGCCACCCAGCACAAGAAAGCCTCGCCAGAAGCATCCCTGGCCAACACAAACCAACCATCAGTATCAAGCACCGGGGTTACAAGTCGCGCCTGTCCCTGTAACTTGATCTTCCCCTCCACAATGGTCGCAGCAACTGGAGTCTGTCCAGCCTCGATCTGCCCGAGATGACCTTGCCAGGCCAATCCAGCCAGCAACCTGCCTTCCATTGCTTTCTGGAGCAGCGAGTCTCGCAACCCACCTTCTCGTGCACCCACCAAGAGCTTGATAATCTGAACAGCACCCACAAGATATGGCTCGGCAAACAGTTGCTGTCCAGCCTCCTCAGCAATGGCTGCCATATCACCAAGGCCACGTCCGAGTCCACCGTCACTTTCAGGCACGAGCACAGAGAACCATCCCGCATCGGCAATTTCCGACCAGACAGCGCGATCCACACCAGGATGCTTGCTTCGATGGCGGCACCTGTTGAAATTATCGTGTCGACCAATCAGATCTTTCGCGCTGTCGCGAAAGGCCTCCAGAAACTCGGTATCGAGCATTCGTTGTCTCCTTTTTTAATGCCATTTCAATGCTAAACAATTTTATGCTCTGTTGTTTCCTGTTTCTCCGGTCGTGCCTTTCTATGATCAAAACCCAAGGTTAAAAATCCCCTAGCCCCCCTGGAGAAGCATTTTGCGGAAACGGTGCATAGCTAGAAAATAAAACACGGCTGCAATTGCCACAATGGCCAGCATCTGTGGCCAGACCACGCTCAGTCCAGCACCACGATACAGTATGGCCTGAGAAAGCGCCGTGAAGTGCGTGGTTGGCGCAGCAAGCATCAGCAACTGTGCAGCATCCGGCATGCTTTCCCGAGGGGTCATTCCACCAGAAAGCATCTGCATGGGCAGCAAGGTCATGATCAACAAAAGACCGAACTGTGGCATGCTGCGACTGATCGTAGCCATGAAGATCCCCATGGATGTCATGGCCACAAGATGCAAAGACACGCATACCATGAACAGCATCAAGGAGCCTTGGATCGGGACATGCAGTCCACCCTTGACCACCAGTTCGACTGACAGAAATGTCGCCAGCATGACCACCAGACTACTAGCCCATATTTTCGACAACATGATCTGGGCCGGAGTTACCGGCATGACCAGCAAATGCTCAATCGTGCCATGCTCACGCTCACGGATCAGGGCTGCGCCAGACAGGATGATGGCGATCATGGTGATCTGGTTGATGACTTCCATGATCGATCCGAACCACTTCTGGTTCAAGACCGGATTGAAGCGTACTCGCTCTTCAATATCCACATTGGGAGATGCTCCGAACGCACCATGCTCACGGACAAACTCTCCAACAGCCCGAGCAAAAATCTGCTGAATATAGCCACTTCCGGCAAATGCCTGGCTCATGCGCGTAGCATCAATGTTCAGTTGCACTGAAGGGCGCTTTCCTGCAAGTACATCTTTTTCAAAGTTGGGCGGAATGGTTACGGCAAACGTGTAGTAGCCATCATCCATTCCCTGGTCCATGTCCCTTTCCGAATCTAACTCAAACAGCACAAAATGTGGCAGGTAAAAACTGTCCAGGACACGCTGTGACAACGTTGACTTGTCTGAATCCACAACAGCAATGGGTGCCTTGTGCAATGTCTCCGGTTGCGCTGTCGCTGCACTGTAGATGGCGAGTGTGAACGAATAGGCAATCAGCACCAGCATCATTGGGTCGCGAACCAGGCTCCACAGTTCCTTGATCCCCAGACGGTAGATATTCTCGATGGAGCGCCTGATCATTTTTCCTGCTTCCTCAGGGAAAAGATGGCCATCAGCATGACCACGGGTACAGCCGCCATGACCGAGACGATGGAAAGCCACAACTCCGACATGCCCAGTGCTTTGGCAAATGCCCCTCTGCTGATGATGAACATGTACGTCGCAGGAAAGATCTCACCGATAACCCGTCCCAAACCTTCAAGCGAAGTCACTGGGGTCAGCAATCCTGAAAACTGCATGGATGGCAACAATGTACCGATCAGGGTAATGAAAATTGCGGCTACCTGGCTACGCATCCAGGATGATGCAAATAGCCCGAACCCAGTGGCAAACGTCACAAATACAAGGCAGGCAATGAACAAGGTTGTGAAGCTGCCCTTGAGCGGGACGTCGAAGACCCAGATTGCAAGCAAGAACATCAGCAGGAAATTGAGCATTCCCAGGGCGATGTATGGTAGCTGCTTGCCAATCAGGAACTCGACCCTGTTTACAGGCGTGACATACAAGTTGATGATCGAGCCCAGTTCCTTTTCCCGCACAACGGACAAAGCCGCAAGCATGGCCGGTATCACCAGCAGCAGCAATGGAATCACAGCCGGCACCATGGCCGGCAAGCTCCGCACGTCCGGGTTATAGCGGAATCTCGGCTCCAGAACGGCTGCTGAAGTCGGTGGAACCTTGCCCAAGCGGTCCCTGGCAAACTGTTCAAGCCAGTTCAAATGCATTCCACTGACATAGCCCAACACGTTCTCAGCTCTTTGCGGCATTGCGCCATCCACATATGCAGCGACACGCACTGGCCGGCCTGCCAGCAAATCACGGCCAAAGCCGGGAGGAATTTCAAACGCCAGCGCCAGTTCACCACTGGCCATGCGCTGGTCAATCTCCTCGTGGCTCGATAAGGCAGGCATTTCTATGAAATACCGTGACCCACTCAGACTATTGGCATAGTTATGACTGATCGTGGATTCGTCTCGATCCAGAACTGCAAAACGCAGATCTTCCACATCCATGTTGATGCCATAACCCATGATGAGCATAAGCAAGAGACTGCCAAGCAAAGCCATGGTGGCCCGCATGGGGTCTCGCTGCAGCTCCAGAGATTCCCGGCGTGTATAGCTCCAGAGTCTCCTGAAGCTGAACCAGGAAAATCCACCAACTGACTTTGTATCCTTGTCTTGCACAAGCTTGCCTTGTGCCATTTCACTGTCACCCTGAGGCCCCATGGCCGCAGCACCCTTGTCCGCCAGTTGAATCTGCTTGATGAATGCGTCATCCAGGTTGTCACAGCCGCTGCGAGCCATGATCTGTTCAGGCGTATCGGTGATCAGCACTTTTCCAGCGTGCATGAGCGACATGCGATCACAGCGCAACGCCTCATTCATGAAGTGAGTCGAGATAAAGATAGTGACCTTGTCATTGCGTGCCAGATCAATCATCAACCGCCAGAAGTCATCTCGTGCGATGGGGTCAACCCCGGAGGTTGGCTCATCCAGGATCAACATCTCAGGACGATGGACCATGGCAACAGCAAGGGAAAGCCTTTGCCTGATACCGAGAGGCAAAGTATGCGGCAGTCTCTGGGCCACCGACTCAAGGTCAAAACGCTCCAGGACTTCCTGCACACGGGATTTGATTTCATGCTCCTGGACCGAAAACAATCGGGCATGCAAAACCAGGTTCTGCATGACGGTCAACTCGCCATAAAGCGAGAACGACTGTGACATGTAGCCCACCCTGGCTCGGGTTGCAATGTCGGCGGCATTGACTTCCTGCCCAAACAGCCATGCCTTGCCTTCAGAGGGTGCAAGCAATCCCGTGAGCATTTTCATGGTGGTGGATTTTCCACAGCCATTTGATCCCAGGAAGCCAAATATCTCACCCTTGCGAATCTTGAAGCTGACACGGTCAACTGCAACAAAATCACCAAAACGCATCGTCAGACCATCGGCCTCGATTGCGATTTCCTGTTCTGCTCCTTGATCCGCCAGCGGCGGCACGATCACAGGTTTGTGCCGGGCCCGTTTTTCTTCAGGAAGCAAGGCAATGAAAGCCTCGTCCAGATTGCCCTTGCCGGTCTTTTGCAGCAACTCCGAAAGCGTGCCTGTCGCAAGGATCTTGCCATCATCCATTGCAATCAGCCTGTCAAACCCACTGGCTTCGTCCATGTAGGCAGTGGCCACCATGACGGTCATGATGGGGTTCTGCTGCTTTAGGCTGTCGATCAATGCCCAGAACTGACTTCTGGCCAACGGATCGACCCCGGTTGTCGGCTCATCCAGGATGAGCAACCTTGGATCATGGATCAATGCACAGCACAACCCAAGCTTCTGTTTCATGCCGCCTGACAGTTTGCCAGCAGGACGGCTGAGAAATTTCTCAAGGCCCGTGGCACGTGTCAATTTGTGGATACGGTCCAGGATCTCATGTTCATCATGGCCAAACAGTCGGCCAAAAAACTGCAGATTCTCCTGCACGGAGAGTGTGGCATAAAGGTTTTTGCCCAACCCTTGTGGCATATAAGCAATGTCTGAACAAACCCTTGTACGCTGCTCGGACTCTCGCATGTCTGCGCCCAGGACGCAGACCTTTCCCTGTTGCAGCTTTCTTGCGCCTGCAACCAAGGACAGCAAGGTCGACTTCCCGACCCCGTCAGGCCCGATAAGGCCAATGGTCTGTCCCTGATAGACCTGCAGGTCTATGCCCTCAAGAGCGCTTGTCTTCCCATACTGGAAAGTCACTCCCTGGATATCGACAACCACGGCTTCGGTCATTTTTTGATTTTCAGGTTATCCGGCCAGTTGTCAGTACCGTCAAGCGATACCCACGCCACTCCTGGCAGCCCTGTTTTAAGGGTCTGCATGTTTCTCTGAATGTAATCCTGGTCAATTTTTGCCTTGACCCTGAACATCATTTTCTGCCTTTCATTGGCAGTCTCTACTGTCTTGGGGGTGAATTGTGCAGTACTGGAAACATAACTGACCGTTGCAGGAACAGGATCATCCGGAAAGGCATCAAGAACGATCCTGACTGGAGCCCCCATCTTGACTCGACCCGCTTCTGTCTCAGGCAGGAAAAATGTCATATGTGCATCATTCAGGTCGACCAAGTTCAGGATTGGTGCACCCGCAGAAACTACCTCTGCAGGCCTAGCTACGATGAATTGCACCCTGGCGTCCCTCGGTGCTGCAATATGACCATCGGCAATCTCTGTTTCTATCCGTTTCACCGAGGCTTGTGCCGCTTGGACCATCGACTCTGCTGAAGACACTTCAGCCTGTGCAGCAACCACAGCAGCTTCTGCCGCCCTGGCCTGAGCCTGTGCTGCATTCAAGCTGGCCTGAGCAGCTTTCACGCGTGCTTGGTCGTCGTCAAGCTCCTGGATTGAAGCAGCCCCTTCCTTGGAAAGTGTTTTCGTCCTGGTCAGACGCCTTTGTGCAGAATCCAACTCCGTCTGACGCATGACCTCAAGCGCTCTTGCTGCAGCAAGGTCACTCTGCCTGACTGCAACGACGGCATTGGCCGTTGCAACTGCCTGGCGTGTCTGGCTTAGCCTGGCCAGCGCTTCATCACGTTGTGCCTGCAGGCTCAACATGTCCATGACCAGCAACGGCTGTCCAGCCCTTACGTAGTCACCTTCCTTGACGTACAACTCACCCACCCTGCCGGGGATCTTGGCCGCAATATCAATTTCTGCTGCCTCTACTCTGCCGTTGCCCTTGACGTAGTTTTCCCCGGGTCCATTGCCTTTCAGTTTTTGAAAACTCTGCCATGCCACAGTCCCAAGACTTGCAGCAATCAGCAGCACTACGATCCAGCTTCTTTTCATGACTTGCTGACCTCGGTATCAAAATTGAGCCTATCGACCCCTTCAACAGGAACAATCGCACCATCAGCACCCAAAGCGGCAAATAGCTTCACTTTTGCCAGCTCAAGATCCGTTTCCTGCTGAACCAACTGTTGCTGAACCTGCAGTAACACCCGCTGTGCATCCAGCACTTCAAAGTAAGAGGTAGAACCACGCTCAAAACGCAGTTTCACGAGACGAGCTCGCTCCGACTGCGCAGCAACCGCTCGATGTTTAATCTGTACGCTTTTTTCCAATGATTCGATCTCTGCAAGAGCATCGGCCACCTCCCTGAATGCGTTTTCAATGGCCTTCTCATATTCAATGACCGCGATATTCTTGCGCACGGTCGCCAGATCAAGGTTGGACTCAAGCCTTCTACCATCAAAGATTGGCAGGCTCAGGCTAGGTGAAAGCAGCCAGGCTTTTGAGCCACTGTCAAAAAGCCCTGAGAGCTCCGTGCTCACGCTGGCTGCTGCGCCATTGAGCGTAATACTTGGGAAAAATGCAGCACGTGCTGCTCCAATGTTGGCATTGGCTCCCTTGAGCTTGTACTCGGCAGCCATGATGTCAGGCCGGTACAGCAGCAACTCTGATGGCAGACCGGGCTTTAACTCCGGCAACTTGGCAAAGTTGACCTGTAGGTTTTCTGCAAGGGAATAATCCCCTGTCAGTTGTGCAAGCAGATTCAGCACCAACCTTTTTTGTTTGGAAAGCTCAGCGAACATCTCCTGGGCCTGTGTCAGCAGCGTTTCAGATTCGGCAACCTCCAGCTTGGTACCAGAACCCAACTCATACCTTCTCCTGAAAAGGTCATAGGTCCTTTGCCGAGAATCAACAGCCTGCCTTGCGATCGCGATCTGTTCCTCTATCCCTGCCAACGTATAGTAGGCACTTGCCACTCGCGCAATCAGCGATAGCGCTGCTGCCTGCTGGGCTGACTCAGTAACCAAGTAGTTCTGCAGCGCTGCCTCATTCAGATTCCTTATCCTTCCCCAAAAATCCAGCTCCCAACTGGCGATCGCTGCAACGCTGTACTGGGTTACCGGTGAAGCACCCAATCCTCTGCTCAACTCTGATGGCAATCCTACGCGCGCTGCAGCAGCATCTGCCCTGACACCGGGAAACAGGCTGGAGCGCTCAATGCCATAAATTGCCGCGGACTCGCTGATGCGCTCAGTCATGACCGCGAGATCCCGGTTGCGCTCAAGCGCTGTTTTTATAAGCTGCTGCAACGTAGGGTCGGTAAAAAAATCTTTCCATGGCAATCTGCTGGCGGTGGGTTCCCCTTGATTTGAGAGCTCTGCACCCGGATATTGATCAGGAACAGGGCTATCCGGTCTTTCATACTGAGGCGCAAGGCTGCAAGCTGCCTGACTCAGGCACAACACCAGGACGACCGAAAAGGTGCGCAGAAATCTGGACATCGCAGGATTCAGCAGCATGAATCCCCCATATCCATACACTCGGTCTGAGCAACAACCAACAGCTCATTGAGCAATCGATTCAAATCCTGTCTGACAGTATTACGGTCGAGCGGATGCGTCGGATCAATCACATGGGAAACCAAGGCATGCACTATGGTTGACAGCACCAGTTCAGGCCGATCCATCAGGACACTTTTCCTGCAGAGACCCGCATTAAGGCAACGCATCAGCAACTGCTGGATCTGGGATTGCACATGTGCAACATCACGGTCTATCCAGGAACGAACAACATCTGGAACACGCCAGCCATCCGCAAGAAGCAGCTTGAATGTCACCAGCGTATCCTCATGGGTCATCCCAGAGGTAATTTCATCAGCAAGCATCTCAACCACTTGGTCCATCTGTTTTGGCAAAGGGGTGAAACGCTTTTTCAAGTCCAGCTTCTGCCCAGAAAGATAGTGCTTGAGCAACGCCTCAAATACGGCTTTCTTACCTGAAAAGTGGTTATAAAAGCCGCCCTTGGACAAACCCGCTGACGCTGCGATGTCCTCGACTCTGGCCTGCTGGTAGCCACAGCGAGAGAACTCCCGCGCTGCCGCGCGAAGAATCTGTTCCACTCTGGTGTCAGCAGAAAGGCGCAAACGGCTGCGCACTGAATCGTCACCAGAACCAGGATTTGCGTTCGGACTTTTTGACAGAATAGCTGGCATGATCAAAGCAGTTAGCGACCGACTGGTCGGTAAATGAAATCTAACATGCCCTGATGCTTTCCTTAATGCCAGTCGTGTTCCAGATTTGATCCAGAACAATTGCCAGAAAAATATTATTCGTGCCGCAAGGCTTCTATCGGATCAAGCCTTGCCGCCCGTCTTGCCGGGAAATATCCGAACACCACACCGATCAATGCAGAAAAACCAAATGCCAGCAAGTTGATACCAGGATCAAACATGAACGGCATGGCCATCAGATCCGTCAGGACATAGCAGGTGACAAATGCCAGCACAAGCCCCGTGAGTCCACCGATTGCGGACAACACCACGGCCTCAATCAGAAATTGCAACAGAACCTCGTGTTCAAGCGCACCAATCGCCAACCTGATGCCGATCTCACGAGTTCGCTCCGTGACAGACACCAGCATGATGTTCATGATGCCAATCCCCCCGACCAGCAAACTGACGGCAGCCACTGCCCCCAACAGCCCGGTCATGGTGGCCACAGTGCCAGACAGTGTCTGGGCGATCTGCTTGGTATCCATGATATTGAAATTGTTCGGGTCGCCTGGTGCCAGCCTGCGTCTCTCTCGCATCAGTTGGGTGATCGCAGCAATGGTCTGCTCCACATCGGCGTTGTCTGTCATCGACAGCATGATGGAGGAAACATTGTTATTGCCAGCAATTCTCCTGTGCATCGTGGTGAGCGGGACAATGAGCACATCATCCTGATCCATGCCCATGGCACCTTGCCCTTTGGATTCAAGCAATCCGATGATTTCGCAATCAAAGTTCACGATCCTGATCCGGTTGCCAATAGGGTTGACCGCACCAAACAGCTCATTTCTCACTGTCTGCCCAATGACGCAGACTGCACGGCCTGCCCTGAGCTCATCATCGGTAAAGATCCTACCATCTGCCAAATTCCAGTTTCCAGTCGTAAAGTATTCATTGCTTGTACCAACTACGCTGGATGACCAGTTCTTGGCATCCGAGACCAGAGTTATCGTACGCGATACCGAGGGTGCAACAGCTTTCAGGCCTGGGATCTGCTCACGCAATGCATCCACATCCTGCATCTTGAAACTGACCGGTCCTGCAGCATCGCTGCCAGGGCCAAGTCGCATGCTTGGGCGCAAGACCAGCAGATTGCTGCCAAGGCTGGAAATACTTTCCGAAACCATTCTGGTCGCTCCATTGCCCAGGGTGACCATGGTCACAACTGCGGCAACACCAATCACAATACCCAGAACTGTCAAGAATGAACGCAGCAGATTACGACGAATGGCACGGATCGCCAGCAGCAAAGCATTAGCCCACATCGCTGGTCTCCTGGTATGCCGGTGCCGGGTTGCTTTCGTCGCTTCGTACCTCGCCGTCAACAAAAGTCACGATGCGCTTGGCATATGCCGCCATATCCGGTTCATGGGTCACCATCAGTACGGTAATCCCCCTTTCCCGGTTGAGCTTGGAAAGCAATTGCATGATTTCATGGCTGCGGGCTGTGTCAAGGTTGCCCGTCGGTTCATCGGCCAGCAATACCAGTGGCTTGGTCACAATGCCACGGGCAATGGCCACACGCTGCTGCTGCCCGCCTGAAAGTTCGGCTGGCGTATTTTTTTCCCGGCCTTCAAGCCCCACAAGGCGCAATGCTTCCATAGCCATGGCCCTGCGAGTCGCAGCAGGCTCGCCCCTATACAGCATGGGTAACTCCACGTTCTCAAGCGCCGATGTCCTGGCCAGAAGGTTGAAACCTTGGAAAACGAACCCCAGTGCATTGCGCCTGAGCAATGCCCGTTGCTGCCGATCCAGGTTATGTACCGGGATACCCTGGAACAGGTACTCGCCAGTCGTTGGTGTATCCAGGCAGCCCAAAATGTTCATGGCCGTCGATTTTCCTGAGCCACTGGGTCCCATGATGGCCACAAACTCACCTGCCTCAATGTCCAGATCAACGCCTTTAAGAGCCTGAAAGGCTATCTCGCCCTGGCCATACACCTTGGTGATCTTTCTAAGGCGTATCAACGGCAGATGTTCTTGTGCACTCACTTTAAATTCTCCTGGGACACAATGACTTGTGCCCCGGGCTGCAAATCACCACCTGTAATCTCGGTCAGCCTGCCATTGGTCAGGCCAGTCTGGACCTGCACTGGCTTTGGCTGCCCGTTGTCCAGCACCCAAACCTGGCCGGAGCCTGCTTCGCCACGGGCCGTACCTTGTTGCTTTGGTCTTGGTTGCGAGAACGGTATCAGGCGTGAAACAACACTGGATGAACCCGCACTGGAGGGGCTTTCAAGCTGGGGCTTGAAGCGCAATGCAGCATTGGGAACAAGCAGGACGTTCTCACGCTGTGCCGTGATGACAGTCGCTGTTGCAGTCATCCCGGGACGCAAGGCCAGGTCCTCATTCGACACATCAAGCACTGTCTTGTATGTCACCACATTGTCAGTAATGGTCGAACCCAGTCCTACCCTGGAGATCTCTGCATTGAATAGCCTGCCTGGCCAGGCCGATACCGTGAACGTGGCCTGCTGACCCGGCTTGATCATGGCGACATCCGCCTCATCAATCTTGACCTGCAATTCCATCTTGGTCAGGTCCTCAGCAATTGTGAACAGAACTGGCGCAGACATCGAGGCAACCACAGTGTTGCCTGGCTCGACTTTCCTTTCAAGAACAACACCATTGACCGGAGACCGGATCTGGGCCTTTGAAAGATTGGTCTCATTGGTCTTGAGCTCAGCCTCAACCTGCAAGACCGCTGCCTTAGCGGCACTCAGGTTGGCTTCTGCACGTTTTAACGCAGCTTCAGCCACTTCCATTTCAGTGGCGGCCGGGACTTTCCCTTTCGAAACTTTGTAAACCTCCTGCATCCGCAACAGCTTGGCCTTTGCCTCGGCCACCGTCGCCTCGTTCTGTAATACCTGGGCTTGGGCCGAAGCCAGCGCTGCCCTGGATTTGGTAATGGCATCGTTCAGTTTGGCCGTATCAAGTACAGCCAGCAATTGGCCTTCGGCAACAACATCGTTTTCCTGGGCCAGCACGGACTCGATCAAACCAGACAACTCCGAGCCGACCTCCACCGTCTTGGTCGGCTGAATCGTTCCCGTGGCAGTTGCTGTGACCGTGAGCTCACCCATACGCACCGGTTCAGTCACATATCTGATACCACCTGCCTTGCCGGGAGACAAAAACCAGTAGGCTGCCCCCAAAAGCAGCAGCAAGATCAGCCACAGCTGCCAACGCTGCCACACAGGACGTGAACGCTGCTTCTGAAGCAAACTCGCCAGTGAACCAGCCTCTGTCCCGGAATTGCTGGTTTCTGTACCTGATGCTTGTACCTTGTTGTTTGAATCTGTCATATGCTTTACGAATCAAGTGGCCTGAGGGGGATCGGCCGTTTTGGATTGTTCTGACTGCTGCCACCCACCACCTAGGGCCTTGTAGAGCTGGATAAGGGTTGTCAGTTCACTTGCCTGAGCCTGGGCCAGGCTTTCCTGTGCAGTCAGTTGCGAGCGGTCAGTGATCAACACTTGCTCGAAATCAACCAGCCCTGATTGATAAAGCTGCCTCGACTGCAGTGCAGCACTACCAGACGCCAGTGCAGCCTCTTGCCAGGACTTGGCTCTCTCGCGCGACATGGCATGGGCGATCAAGGCATTTTCCACTTCTTCAATGGCCTTCAGAACCACAGACTGGTAATTGGCGAGCGCCTGCTTTTGACGCTCGGTCTGTGCCTGTACCATTTGCTCAAGCCTACCACCGTCAAACAATGTGGCAGCGAGCTTTCCTACAACTCTGCTGACAAACGCATCCACGGTTCCGAGCCCTGTCAGGCTGTAAGCCGACCAACTGATCGAACCACCCAAGTTCAGACTCGGATAGCGCTCAGCCAACTGCTGTCCTATACGTGCTGTCTCAGCGGCCAGTTCGCGCTCGGCTACCCTGATATCCGGGCGCTGCACCAGCACAACAGAAGGCACTGCCGTTGCAATGGAATCAGGAATCTTGGGCAAAGGCTTCGAGGTCGCCAGCCTTTGATTGACTGCACCAGGCTGCTGACCAGTCAACACGGAAAGACGATTCATGGCTTTTGCAAGATTTACCTCAAGTTCGGGCAAAGACGCCCGGGTCTGCGCCAGACTTGCCCTAGCCTGGTCGACATCAGTCTGCCTGACCAGCCCAGCTTGCAGCCGCCACTGCGCGATCTCAAGGTTTTCTTCCTGGAACTTCAAGTTCCTTCTGGCAATATCAATGCGTCGTTGGTAATTCCTAACTTCGACATAATTCTGGGCCACTTCTGCAGCCACTGAAACTTTCACGTTATCCAGGTTCGCCTGGGCAGCCTGGACATCCGCTTGCGCAGCCTCAACTCCACGGCGGTTGCCACCAAAAATATCAATTTCCCAACTGGCATCAAACCCTGCGTCAAACGATGTCTGGTCTGGTCGCTCTGCTGACCCATAGTTTGATGGCGTTGCGGCCATGCTGGCAGACAGTGTCGGCACAAGTGCACTCGCAGCGACATTCCTGTTTGCCCTTGCCTGTGCAAGCCGTGCCTGTGCTTGGGCAATGCTCAGGTCTTCCTTCAATGCTTCGTCAATCAACCAGTCCAGGTCCGGATCCTGGAATTGCTTCCACCATGTCGCAAGATCCTGTGCATCAGCATTCTGTTCTGGCACAAAGACCTTGGACTGGGTCTGCCAACTGTCTGCCGCTGCAGGCACTTGGGGGCGTTCATAGTCTGGCCCCACCATCGGCAATCCGCTACAGCCAAAAAGAAAGACAGCTGCAAAAAGAATCGAAAATTTTGATACAGGCTTCAACATGAAATTCCACGGTTAACTGCCTGTCAGACAGCACGGTCGCCTAAGAGTTCACATTTCTTGCATCACATGACACCGTACCAATGGCTAAAGCCACAGCCAGGCGATGCATTGTAGCCAAAGGACTTACTTGGGCAGCCAGCGTAAAAGGCCGCAAGCAGAAATCCCAAGACCAGACTAAAGACGCTTTCAACAGCACATGTGATCCGGGTGCCCGACGAGCCCTAGCTGCGGTCATGTTTCTGCAAAGAACATGCACACACAAACAAAGTTCCTGCGCATCGCTAGCAGCTCCCACCGAGGCGATCTGAAATGGCGAACATCGTTTCAGACGCGGCAGCAATCTCTGGCCTTCTGTCTAGAAAGGAAATCAATTATCCGGGCCAGACTCATACTCAAAGAATTTGAGCCGCTACTTTGTCACAAGATATGATAGAAACAGGTCAGGATAACCAGGTTGAGGCAATCAAGGACAACCGATGAATCAAGCTACTGAACAACAAAAACCATCACCAAGCACTTCTGTCATGCTGACACTCCCCATTGAGGGTATGACTTGCGCATCATGCGTCAAACGGGTTGAACGCGCAATCGGCAAGATTGACAAGGTGACCGGCGTCAGTGTCAACCTTGCTACTGAACAGGCTACAGTGAATGCTTCCCCAGAAGTCAGTGTCGGTGACATTATCGACGCTGTGCGCCGTGTCGGCTATGAAATCCGGCAGCAATCCATCGAGTTGCAGATTGACTCCATGACTTGCGCCTCATGCGTATCGAGAGTCGAAAAAGCCCTCAAGAAAGTACCAGGAGTCCTGGATGCCAGTGTCAACCTGGCAACAGAGCGTGCGACAGTTCAGGGATTTCCTGACGTCCATGCTTTGCTGCATGCCGTTGAACGCATAGGCTATTCCGCCCGGGTTGTCTCTGGAAAGGACCAAGACAGCCTGCAACTTGAGAAACGCCAGGAGCAGTCCCAAAGGCAGCTTCAGCACCAGTTGATCACTGCCATTATCTTGGCTGCACCAGTCTTTGTGCTGGAAATGGGCTCTCACATGATCCCGGCCTTCCATCACTGGGTCATGCACACTATCGGTACGAAGACCAGTTGGCTGATACAGTTCGTACTGACGACCCTAGTGCTCGTTGGCCCGGGGCGGATGTTCTATGTCAAAGGCATTCCTGCGCTGTTGCGCCTAGCGCCAGACATGAATTCACTCGTGGCCGTCGGAACACTGGCCGCATACCTTTATTCAGTCATCGCCACGTTTTTCCCAAAGCTGCTTCCACCCGGAACTGTCAATGTCTATTACGAAGCCGCCGCGGTCATCGTGGCATTGATTCTTCTTGGGCGTTTTCTTGAAGCTAGGGCCAAAGGTAAAACCTCTCAAGCCATCAAGCGACTGGCCGGGCTGCAACCCAAGACAGCACGTGTCAGGAGAAATGGCACACTGCAGGACATCCCTCTGGAGCAAGTCAGCTTAGGAGATCTCATCGAAGTTCGACCAGGCGAGCGGATTGCAGTGGATGCCGAGGTTGTCGAAGGTGAAAGCTATGTCGACGAGTCCATGATCACCGGTGAACCGGTCCCCGTTGCAAAAGCGCCCGGTGCAAAAGTTGTCGGCGGAACCATCAACCAGAAAGGCGCACTGACCATCAAGGCAACCGCAGTAGGACAAGATTCGGTACTGTCCCAGATCATCAACATGGTTCAGCAAGCCCAGGCATCCAAGCTACCGATCCAAGCTCTGGTGGATCAGGTCACACTCTGGTTCGTGCCTGTCGTGATGTCCGTTGCGCTGCTGACATTCATCATATGGTTATCGTTTGGCCCTACTCCTTCTCTCAGCTACGCACTGGTCAATGCCGTTGCAGTTCTGATCATTGCTTGTCCCTGTGCCATGGGTCTGGCCACCCCTACCTCCATCATGGTTGGCACAGGACGTGCGGCCGAACTTGGCATTCTCTTCAGGAAAGGTCAGGCATTGCAACAGTTGCGCGACGTGAAGGTCATCGCTGTCGACAAGACCGGAACCTTGACCGAAGGTCGACCAATACTGACCGATTTACAAACCATCGGTGATTTTGAATCTTCGGCGGTTTTGTCATGTATTGCTGCAGTTGAATCCCGCTCTGAGCACCCAATTGCCAAGGCGATCGTGCAAGCTGCCCTCGACAGGAATGTACCTCAGGCTGAAGTTGTCGACTTTGAATCGGTAACAGGGATGGGGGTACGCGCAAAAGTCATCATGACAGGCATTCAGCAACAAGCGCACGAAGTGGTCGTTGGTGCCCAACATTTCATGGCAAAGATTGGCATTGACACTGGTGCGTTTGAAGAAGCTGCAGCCAAACTTGGCATCGAAGGCAAAAGCCCGATGTATGCCGCCATTGATGGCAAACTTGCTGCAATTCTTGCTGTATCCGACCCCATCAAGGAAACGACTCCCAAAGCCATAGAAGCATTCCACGCACTTGGCTTGAAAGTCGCCATGATTACGGGAGACAACGAACGCACCGCCAAAGCCATAGCGGCCAAGCTCGGCATTGATGAAGTGGTCGCACAAGTACTGCCAGAGGGCAAGGTGCAGGCCGTAAAGAAACTGCAGGCTCAATTCGGAACTGTCGCATTCGTTGGTGACGGAATCAATGACGCACCCGCTCTGGCTCAGGCGGATATAGGTTTGGCTGTCGGCACCGGAACGGACATCGCCATGGAAGCTGCCGATGTCGTTCTGATGACGGGCAACCTGCAAGCCGTGGCCAATGCCATAGGCATATCCCGAGCCACCATTGACAATATCCGGCAGAACCTGTTCTGGGCGTTTGCCTACAACAGTGCCCTGATCCCGCTGGCAGCTGGACTGCTGTATCCGTTCAACGGCATGCTCCTGTCTCCGATTTTTGCGGCTGCCGCCATGGCACTTTCCAGTGTTTTTGTCCTGAGCAACGCCTTGCGCCTGAAACGCTACCAGCCTACTCTGTCCGCGACAACGACTCAGGGATAAAACGACATGTTGGTTTTTCAGCATCTCATGCCACCTGAAAGCAGCATTCTCTTGATCATGATGCTACCCGATGAGCCTAGCTTGTGATAAATCTTTAAGGATTGAATCAGTATGCCTGCACAGCCTTTTCGTATGCGGTCACCCCTTATTCCAAGGATCAATTCATGGATCAGATGAGCACCTTAGTAGTCGGAACAGATCTCTCGGAACACTCACTGAGTGCAGTCTCATGCGCTTTGTCCCTGATAGAGTCCAGCAAGGGAAAAGTCACTGTCGTGCATGCCATACCCAAGCCTTGGCTGAGCGAATTGCAGCGCTTGATTTCTCCCTCAAGCAAGAGTTTCACCAGCGAGGCCATTGAGAAACAGACCAGGGAATTGAACAGTCAGATCAGCACCCTGATCCGGGGCAGAGACATCAATGTGATCACCCGACTGCGGCTTGGCGACCCAGCCAGCGAAATAGCACAACAGGCTGCTGAAGACCGGGCCGATCTTGTTATCATGGGCTCACAAGGCAAAGGAAAGATTGGGCACCTGCTCCTTGGCAGCACAGCTGTCGGTGTCGTACACAAAAGCACATGCCCAGTATTGGTTATCAAAAACCCAAAAGCAATGCTCTATCAAAGGGTACTTTTGGCTCTTGATTTAAGCGACGTCAGCCTTGAAGTCATCAAGACCGCAAAAGCCATGCTGCCCGATGCACATTTTGTGCTTGCGCATGCATTGCAGTCGCCATTTGAGAATCTCAGCGATCTAGGATTGATCGATCCTGGCAATCTTGAACAATGTCGCAGATCCGCCGTTCAAGACGCACTGGCGCGTCTTGAAACATTGGCCGTACAAAGCGGGCTTGCTCAGGGCAGTTATGACACCAAGTTGCTGGTTGAAGGCACGGCCAGCGCATTGGTTGATTATGCCCACGAAGCGAGTGTAGATCTGATTGCCTCGGCAAAGCATGACAAGAGCGCAATCCGTGACCGGTTACTGGGCAGTTTCACTCACGCCATTCTCTCCGAGTTCCGTGGGGATATACTTGTGGTGCCTCCGGTTAGGAGCCATGACAGCCAGAACTGAAGCTGGATTCCAGACTTTTAGGATGCAGGGATCCAAAGCTACCGCAGTGTGCTGTCCTGTTTCGGCGTTTTGTCATGCAACTAGGGCATTACTTTGGACATCACACTTGCCATTTTTCTTCTGGTTTATATAGCCATGGGACTGGGGCACCTACCCTGGTTCAAAATCGACCGCACGGGTGCAGCATTGCTGGGAGCAATGCTGCTGATTGTCTGTGAAAGCATTTCCCCGACAGCAGCCTGGCAATCCATTGATGTCCACACTGTTGGCCTGCTGTTTGGCCTGATGGTGGTTTCTGCAGCGTTCAAAGTTGGCGGCTTCTATGCTTGGGCCGCCAAGAAGGTCGGCAGTCTGCAAGTGTCACCTTCCTTACTGCTTGCCATTTTGATCGCAGTCTCTGCCATCCTATCTTCATTGCTGACCAATGATGTCGTGGTTTTGGCCATGACACCCGTGCTGTGTTCCATTGCTCTGGCTCGTCAACTCAACCCGGTACCTTTTCTTCTGGGCTTTTGTTTTGCTGCCAATATCGGCTCGGTGGCAACCATCATCGGCAGTCCTCAGAACATGATCATCGCGCAAGCGCTGAGCATCAGTTTCAATGCATTTTTCATGGCTACCGTCCTGCCAACGCTGGCCAGCCTGTTTGCCATCTGGGCCATACTATCTTTCATGTACAGAAACAGGTGGGAGTTGCCCGGACGCAGTGACACCACTGAACAAATCACGCTAGACAGCACGCCATTCAATAGCACCGAAACCCTTAAGGCATGCCTGATCACACTGGCTCTAGTACTTGGGTTTGTTCTGACAGACATACCCCACATGCTGATAGCTCTCGCCGCAGCAAGCATTCTGCTACTGAATCGCAAGATCGCGTCCAAGGACATGTTGGTCCATGTCGATGGCAACCTGATGCTTCTGCTCATGGGGCTATTCGTCGTCAACGCTGCATTTGCCGCAACCGGTATGCCTGAGCAAATACTGGCGTTTCTCAAATCCACCGGCATTGATCTCTACGCACCCATCCCCATGCTTCTGATTTCGGGTGTGCTCAGCGATGTGGTCGGCAACAGTCCTGCCGTCATGTTGCTGGAACCTTTCCTGCACGCGACAGAACACAATAATCATTTCGCCGCTGCAATAGCGCTTGGTACGGGGTTCTCTTCCAACGTATTTGTATTCGGTAGCCTGGCGGGAATTATCGTCGTAGAACAAGCAGCCAAGCAGGGTGTCAACATCAGCTTTACCGAATTCCTGAAGACAGGATTTCCGGTCACCATCATCAGCATGTTGCTGGCCATAGGATGGATTTTTCTGATTATTTGAATTTAATTTGATAGCTGGAAATCAAAACAGGTATCCCTGAATGGCTCGTGACTCATCCTGAAATGCCACCATTCGTCGGGTAGTGCTAAGCCGTCCTAGATACGGCATCTTTGAGTTTTTTCCTGTTCAGGATCTGGACCGGCTTCAATAGTAAAAAAACCGTTAAAAACTACCAATGACCAGTAGCAAAACATGACGTAGGATCCAATGTCCTATCATCTTGCACCGCACTGCGTATTGATCTTGCCGGCACTCATGCCAATCCTGGATCTGAAAATCCAGCTCAGGATATCAGGGACACTTACAAACTTTTGAAACAGTCGGATTTGCGTGACTGTCGAGTAGCCATGGTCACCCCGGCGTCACATCCATGACACGAGAAGGATTTAAACTCCTCTCTGGATCAAGACACCGAACAGCCTCAAGAATTCACGACCACACCTGAAACACTTGTACCTGCGGCTTGACAAAAGGAGCCGCTCTTTCCGTGTCCTTTCAATTCTGTCCAATGGGTCGGCTGGATCCCTACAAACCGGACATGAAAGCTGAAACTTTCTCTGCATTACAACTTCACCTGATGCGCAACACCAATATTCGTACTAGGGATTATACCAATTCACATGAACCATCCACTCGATCCAAACATGCTCACCATACCTCACTTTTTCAAGAAAACACAATTCTTATAACTGGGACACAGGTGTCACACCAGCTTGATGATAAATTATTTACGACCTAAACATAAACATGTTATAGCTTGAATATTGCCGAAAATCATAACTTTTACACAAACTGCATGACAAAAAAACCACGGCTTTTGGCAAGCGGCCATAGCAGCACGCTTACCTAAAACCGTGGCAAACGCCAAGGAGCTTTTAAATCAAGGCTTGATCGCGATCTTCAGCACACCATCCCTCTGGTTGGCAAAGAGGTCATAGGCCTGGACGATGTTCTCAAGCGAATACTGATGGGTTACCAACGGACTGAGGTCAACACGACCAGAGTTGATGACTTGCATGAGGCGCCGCATCCTTTCCTTGCCGCCGGGGCACAAGGCGGTGATGATTTTGTGGTCTCCCAGTCCGGCAGCAAAAGCATCAACAGGAATCCTGAGATCCTCTGAATAGACCCCTAGACTTGAGAGCGTACCGCCAGGTTTGAGTACACGCAGCGCCTGCTCAAATGTCTGTTGAGTTCCCAACGCCTCAATCGAGGCATCCGCACCCTTGCCACCAGTGATCTTCATGACTTCGGAAACGACATCACACTCTTTGAAATTGAGCGTTACATCTGCACCCATGTGACGTGATATCCCTAGCCGGTGGCTGTTGCCATCGACCGCGATCACCGTGGTCGCCCCAAGAAGGCGCGCACCTGCTGTTGCGCACAGGCCGATCGGACCCTGAGCGAAGACCACCACCGTGTCACCAATCTTGATGTTGGCGTTTTCTGCACCCTTGAAGCCTGTGGACATGATGTCAGGGCACATCAGAACCTGTTCATCCGTCAAACCATCTGGCACCGGTGCCAGGTTCGCTTCGGCATCAGGCACAAGCACATACTCAGCCTGTGTACCGTCAATTTTGTTACCAAACCTCCACCCGGCCGTGTGGTGATATCCGTGATGATGGCACTTGACATGAGACACCAGATAGCTGCCGTCCTGAGAAGGGACTCCATCCTGTGCAGCATATGAATTAAAGTTCGGGCAGATTGCTCCTGCTATCACACGCTGACCTTCTGTGTAGCCACGGACAGCGCTACCGAGTTTCTCGATGACGCCAACTGGTTCGTGACCAACCGTCAACCCTTTTGCAACCGGATATTCTCCTTTGAGAATATGAACGTCAGTTCCACAGATTGTCGTTGTCGTGATGCGCACCAAAGCATCGTTGGGCCCTACATCTGGGATCGGTTTGTCCGTCAGTTCTATTCGTCCAGGCTCGACGAACACTGCCGCTTTCATCATTGCCACGATGACACCCTCCTTGCACCATTACAACGTCAATAAACATCAACGGCCGTAAACAGCCCAGTGATGCCACAACTGCCTCAGAGCTCTTGCCGAGCGCATCAAATCAGCAGATTTTTTATCTATTGTCCGACAGAACAATGATTTTGCGGGCTTTCAGGTGAAACAGAGTTTGATTGTTATCAACGTAAAGCCAAAAACCGTGTCTTTCCACCCTTCGGTCACTCGGGCAAATCCGCCCCCCGTGCCTGATCCCACATGCTGATGCCATTACTGCCACGACAGTTCATTGTCATAAAATGACAGATGTCCAGTTAGCGGGAGTGGCGCCATGTCCATTGCATCCAGCATTGCATCCAGAATCAGAACCATTCCAGACTATCCAAAACCGGGGATCCTGTTCAGGGATATCACAACGCTCCTGAAGGACCCCATCGGCCTGCAATTGCTGGTCAGGGAGTTTGTCAGCCGCTATCGGGAAATGAAGATCGACAAAGTCGTTGGAGTTGAATCCAGGGGATTCATTATTGGCGCGCCTATTGCCTATGGGCTAGGAGCTGGCTTTGTGCCCATCCGCAAAAAAGGCAAGCTACCAGCTGAGACGATTTCTCAAGACTACATCCTCGAATACGGTGAGGATCGGATTGAAATTCATGCTGATGCGATCTCCCATGGTGAAAGGGTGTTGCTGATCGACGATTTGATTGCCACAGGAGGCACTGCCCTGGCCTCTGTCAAATTGCTGGAAAAACTTAACGCGACCGTGCTTGAAGCAGCATTCATAGTCAATCTGCCTGACCTAGGAGGAATGCAGAAACTGCAACAGTATGGGTTGAGCACTTTTGCTATTGTGGAGTTCCCTGGGCACTGACCCGGTGCACGAAAAACCCCGCCGTTTGAGAGCGGGCAAGGATAGCGCCCACGGCGTAGCCGTCCTGGGGTTTGAAGTGCGGCGTCTGCTGCTACCCGATGTACTGGCGCACTATGGAGACTGGCGCGCCGCCACATCTAAAGGCAAAGTAGGACGGCTCGCTTGGTTGGAAATTCCACCCGCGGGCGAACGTGATCGTTCTTGCAATCCATGTCGACTTGGCGTTGCAGAAGCGAGAAATGCGAAAGAAACTAAACTGTGCAACGCCGACTGTGCAAGCCACTGGAATTCTCTACGATGATGCTTCGCATCCGAGCGCCCAGAAAAGAGAATGCGCGGACGTATTGTTCATAAGGCGGCAGCCTGAACAACTTTGTTACGCCCGCTATTCTTGGCCTGATACAAGGCTTGGTCGGCTTGTACGAGCAGTTCGTCCACATTGTCAGCCTCAGTAGCGTGCGCCACGCCAATGCTGACTGTTACATTCCAGTTTCGCAGCATTTCCTTGACCGTCTGCCGAACTGATTCAGCCAAATCGAGCGATTGCTGAAGCGACAAACCGGAGGTCAGAGCGACAAACTCCTCTCCACCATACCGCCCAAACAAAACCTTGGGTCCGAATACTTTACTGGCGCAATCTGCAAAAACCTGCAGCACCCGGTCACCTTCCTTATGGCCGAGCCGGTCGTTTATATCCTTGAAATAATCCATGTCCATGAGCAACGCAGTAAGCGAAAGCCCCTGTTGTCTGGCATGCTCAAGTTTTTCCTGCGCCTCCCGAAAAAATGCTCCACGATTGAGCACACCGGTCAGCACATCATGATTTGCGAGGTATAGCAGCTTTGACTGTAGTTCCTCAATAATCATGGCCACAAAGCCCATGGTGGTCAAAAGCCAGATAAAGCTGAACGAACTCAGGTAAAGCAACTGGATAATGGATGCGTCATAAATATTTTTCATCGGCTCTGGCACAACCAACAAGGTCCCGAGCCTGACCAACGCAATACATGACGCGCAAAAATAAGTCACCAGAATTAACCAGTGCCCGAATCCTTTCTTGCCACAGCGATACACAAAAACCAACAGGTAAACGTAGAGCACCGATTGCACCGCGGTCATGAAGACCATGCGATTATGAAAAGAGTCGTGCCAGGTAAACCAACCGATAATCACTGCCACAAAGGACAGGATCAGCAGGACTAGGGAATTGGCAACAGGCGGTTTCTGGTAAAAGCGCTGCAGACTTGCCAAAAACATCAGCATCGCCGCGACCATGGCGACATTAGCCATGACAATCAGGATGCCAGACGAATATTCTTCCTTGATACCGTGCAGGATTCCTCCCAATACCATGAAAGAGGAAGCTGCAATCCACTGGTTAAGCCCCCTGATCTTTCTGGGGAAAAATAACCAGATGATCAATAGAAAAGCCAGGCACAGCAGTGCATGCACTCCAACCATGACTGTCATGGTGTTCGGGTCAAGCTTCATACACAGTCCCTGGCAGATCCCACAGATCGGTCACTGAAGACACTCCTGTCATCAAACTTTTCAGATTGCGAATCGTAGCGGAAGTACACACCTTGCAGTGAGAAAATTATCAAACCTGTCTTGCACCATTTCTCCCATAGTTCCCTGCAAAGCACATTGCTTACTTCTTAATGGGCAGACCCTCTAGCATGTACACTGCTGTCTATCCATGATCATCAGACCAGTCCCAGTTATGTACTCATCGTCAAACCGATTACAGATTGTTGACACACCTATCATCCCGACGATCGCAGCCCTGGTAAAAGACAACCCAGGCACCATCTCTCTTGGACAAGGGGTCGTGAACTACGGCCCTCCGGAAAATGCCACTGCCCTTCTGCCCTCAATCATGAGCGACATCCAGCTCAACAAATACCAGGGTGTCATGGGTTACCAGCCGTTGCTTGAAGCATTATCAGCCAAGCTAAGGCATGACAACAATATTGTCCTCGGTTCTGAATCGGGAATAATGGTCACCGCCGGCAGCAACATGGCATTCCTGAATTGTGTCTTGGCCATCACCGACCCAGGAGACGAAGTCATCCTGCCGATGCCCTTTTATTTCAATCAGGAAATGGCCATACGGATGTGTGGTTGTACGCCAGTGACAGTACCAACCCATAACGACTGGACCCTCGACATTGAGGCAATCGCCGCAGCCATTACGCCTCGCACAAAAGCCATTGTGACGGTTTCGCCAAACAATCCGACCGGTGCCGTTTACTCACAAGAGGATCTTACTGCGGTCAACGAACTGTGCGCCAAACATGGCATTTACCATTTCAGCGATGAGGCCTACGAGTATTTCACGTATGACGGGGTCACGCACTTCTCCCCAGGCTCATTGCCGGGGGCAAGCACACATACGCTGAGCTTCTTTTCGATGTCCAAGACATTTGGCATGGCCAGTTGGCGTATTGGTTATGTCGTATTTCCTTCACACTTGGAAGAAGCACTGTCCAAAGTACAGGACACGAACTTGATCTGTGCTCCTGTGGCCTCGCAAGCACTTGCTGTTGAAGCTCTGAAACTCGGGCGTGCGTGGGTGCAGCCCAAAATCGACAAGCTTGCCGAGGTACGCCAAAAAGTTTATGAGAAACTCCAGACACTGGAAGACTTGATTGAGTTTCCCAGGACGCAAGGTGCCTTTTATGTTCTGCTCAAACTCCCGGCACTGAATGGCACATCGGATCTGATGGCATTTAACAAGTTCATGGCACAGAACCACAAGGTGGTAACTGTGCCAGGTTTTGCCTTCGGCCTTACCGACCCCAGTCTTGGGAACTTCCAGCGCCTTTCATATGGCGCCCTGGATCCTGCCAGTGTTGAAGAAGGGGTCAGCCGCTTCGTTCAATCGGTAAAAGAGTGGTATCAAATTTGACATCATCCCCAGCCTGAACGTCGAGGGTTTCCGAGCTAACTGTGGTAAAGCAACACTTGTTTGCTTGAATCCGACTAGCCTCCTCGATACTCATAGCCATCGCCCGATCTGCTACGCTGAAGAAGCAGGCTCTTGAGTGCCGCGATCTTTTCCAGGTCCCATGAATCAACCCCTGTGACCTCAAGCCACGCATTCAGATAGTGGTCGGGCGAATACACATGCCCATAGCCCAGAGGAACCGTATCGGACAAAGGCATGTCTACGAGCACCTGAAGCATGCTCACCACCGGGTACCATTCCAGCAAGGGGGAAACATCCGGCCCACGCGGTTGCTTCATCCAGTCCGCCTCACGATACAGCAAGCTACGCTCAAAAAATGTGATGGCATCACTGGCATACTGAAGATACACAAAACGCACATCGCCCCAAGGTTGTTGTGGCTGTCCCTTATAGGTGCCATCCTGGTTCATGAAGCGCACAAATCGGCCATCTTCATAGATCGGAAGCCACTCAGGTGTTCCCACCTGACGGTTATTGGTCAAGGTACGCCACATTTCACTTGGAAACGGCGGACCACTCCAGACCCCGCCTTGTATCGGATCACCCAAGATTTCAAAGAAGTTGAACGACCGCTGTGAATTGAACGCCCCCAGGCTCAATCCATGCAAATACAGTTTGGGACGCGTTTGCGCTGGCAATTCCTTCCAGTAATCATGAATCGTGCGGAACAAGGCTTGCGCAGACTCCATACCGCTTTCTGGTTGAAACAGCAAGGACATCGGACTATTAAGATACGAATACTGCAGAGCTACGCTTGCCACATTGCCATCAAGCAAGTACTCCAGTCCATCCATAGCTGCCGGATCAACCCAACCCGTTCCAGTCGGAGTAATGATGACCAATGCTTGCCTGTCAAATGCTTTTACCCTGATCAGCTCTTCAAGCAAGATCCTTGATCTCTCCTCCGGTGTCTCGGCCACCTGCAATCCTGCATACATCCTGATGGGTTCGAGTGCAGGACGTTGAGTAAATGCCATGATATCGGAAGCTGTAGGCCCTGAAGAAACAAACTCCCGGCCAGCGCGGCCCAATTCCCGCCAATCCAGCTTGGAATTGATGCTTCCCGCCCTTTCTGCAATGACAGGCTGCGGGCGATCAGGCTCTAGTAATGCATCGTACTGCTGGAAAGACCTGTCAAGAATACGAAACGTGTACTTGATCAATACCCCATTGGTCAGTGTCACCACAAGTACGCTAGCCAGTGCCACCCCCAGCACTACGGACACCCGCTTTGGGAAGCGTCGGTAAAACCCTTTAGCCATCAGCCAGCCAAAACTAAGCAAGAGACGAGCAATGACCAAGAGAACCAGAAAGGTCAGGACAGCAATCCAGCTGACACTGAACGGATAACCGGTTTCTACTGGCTCCATGTCCAGTACAGCGCGCACTGAATTCTGCCAGGCCTTTGCGTGATAAAGGCTGATCACCACCAAAGCACCGCACAAGAGGGTCAGCAAAACATGGACGGTTCTGCGCATCGCTGCTGGCAACCCTGGAAGCTCAAGGTAGCGCCAGATACTCTGAAGAATGACTCCGATTCCATAACCAGCCCCAATGGCCATGCCTGACAAGGCACCTTGTATCACATAGGTACGTGGAATCAGGCTCGGAGTCAGAGAGGCAGCAAAACAAAGTGCCCCCAGCAGCAGGCCAAATCCGCTGATGGGCTTGAAAAAAAATTGTCGTGGATTATTCATGGTGGTGGCTTCAACGGCATGGTTCAACAGGCACTTCAGGCAATAAGAAAAGACTTTGCGCTGCCCGCACGCTACACAATCACCACAAAAATAGCAATGTTTTTGTTCGCAATATCAGGGTTTACCTTGATTCCCTCTCCCCTGAAGGCCAAGCCTTCATGGCGTCCAGGATAAATAAACCACAAACCGCTTGGAGTTCACGGCTATGAGACAAGACATGACCTTAGCGCAACACTTCATACCCTGGAAAATCTGATTTAAGTTCAGCCATGCATCGGTCGTTGTATTTGTGAAAGCCTCCACAATAAATCATGAACACCCTGGGTTTTCCAGGAAGGTTGGCGCCGTTGTACCAACTGTTTGTTGTCAGTGCCCCTGGATAGCGCTGTGCATACCTGAAGACCTCATCGCGCCAATCAAACTGAGATTGAAGTTTTGGCTGGATGCCTGCATACCCATGCCTTTCCAACCAGAGCATGGTGTCAACGATATAGTCGATCTGCTGTTCTGCCAAGGTTGCCATGTTTGTCAGCACGGAAGGTGACAAGGCGCTTGATGGAAAGAACATGTTCGGAAAGCCATGAACCATCGTACCCAGATAATTGACTGGGCCGTCCTTCCAGGCTTGCTTCATCGTTTGTCCATCCAGCCCTTCAATATCGATCGAAAATACTGCACCGGTAATGGCATCGAACCCTGTTGCGTAGATGATGGCATCAAGTTCGATTTTTTCCTCCGTCGTCTTGATGCCATCAGGCTCGATCCTGACAATCGGTGTGTGTTTCAATGACACCAACCGCACATGGGGTTCATTGAAAGTCTGCAAGTATGTATCGCTGCGACACGGCCGCTTACCACCATAAGGGTGATCCCATGGAACAAGTTCATGTGCTGTCTTGGGGTTCCTGACCACTTCCAACATTTTCTTGCGCACAAAATCCGAAATCGCAGCATTGGCCTCAGGAAGATAGGCATCCCTGAAGGCCAAGGCAATATAGTTACCCTCCCAAGCAGTCTCCAAAGCCTGCTGCCTTCCGGCCTCGTCAAGTTCGTGAAACTTGTGTGCACCTATTCCCAATGGATAAAGGCCTGCATATGTGGTTCTCAGTTCCTGCCTGACAGTAATGGGATCTTTCCGTATGGCCTGCAGTTTGTTCTCATCGATCGGCCCTGATTCGGTCGGAATGACATAGTTTGCAGTTCTCTGGAAAACATGCACTGATCTGGCCACTTTGGCCATTTCAGGAATAATCTGTATTCCTGAAGATCCAGTGCCGATTACGCCGACCCTTTTGCCACGAAAGTCTATTTCCCGATCTTTGGGCCAATTGGATGTCAAAAGGCTCAACCCTTTGAAATCATCAACCCCCTCGATATCTGGCGCCTTGGGAGTCGACAAGGCACCGATAGCCATGATCACATACCTGCAGCAAACAGACTCACCATTTCCCATGGTGACTGTCCAAGTTCCAGAACCACCCTCATAGTGCGCGGACGTCACTCTGGTGTTGAACCTGATCAGATCCACTACTCCACATTTTTCTGCACAAAAACGCAAATAGCTCTGGATCTCCCTTTGTTCAGCACAAGAATCAGACCACTGCCACTGACGAACTATCTCCGGATCAAAGAAATATGCGTAGTTGTAGCTGGACACATCACATCGCGCACCTGGATAAGAGTTCCAATACCAGGTTCCACCCACATCTGGTGCAGCCTCAATGCCCATGACGGTCAATCCTGCCTGTCGAACCTTATGCAAAGCATAGATCCCCGCAAAACCTGCACCGACGACTACGACATCAACATCTGCCTTTGCGCTCCTGGTCATCTCCTCTCCTTTTGTTGCTGATCTAACCAGCATTACCCTTGCCCAAGCCACCATTGCGAACCGGTCTACCAGCGCATCCTGAAACCGACTTCAGCCTTGAGTGCATAGCTCTGTCCAAACCTGTCAACCGGACTGCTGTAACTCAATTCCCCATATAGTGCGTAACGGCCATCTGACCACGAATAAGCGCCACCGACACCCAGCCCTGCCCATGTCCGGTCTACACCAGCAGAGAGTTTCACCCCTGAAAGGTTTACTGATGTTCCGTTGAGAAATTCGTAGTACAGGTTGGCCAATCCGTACACATTTCCCCTTGCCCCACGCGCAGAAGATGAAAGATCAAAGTTGACCAGCATCCCCATCCTGGCACGCAAGCTATCACCCTGGTTCAAGGTGATTTTGGCTCCAAACACATCGGTAAAGGCACTGAAATCCACACTTGAATAGGTCAATTGCGCCTGTGGAACCATGCTCCAGCCACCACCGAGCTCGACCTGTTGCCCGGCCTCAACCGACAATGCATAGCCTGTGGCTTCATTGCCCGATACCAGTGTCCTGTTCGCTGCAGTTGAACTCAGGTCACTGCGGTACCAGGTCACCTGCGCCTGGCTGTCTACATAAGACCCTGATCGCCCGTACCATGTCAATGTCGCTCCAACACCATATCCGTTTGAATTGACCTGGCCATCGCCTGCCGATGACTTGGGGCTGCCCTTGCCGTTTGTGTACTGTGCAGTAAGTCCGCCGACCCAGGCACCTGACTCCGAAACATTAAGCTCGTGATCGATACCGATCTGAACCTTCAACACATCCTGGTCGTATGTCACCCCAGTTGTCGACGAGGTTCCGGGCTTCATTCTTCCGTGAAGACCCTCGACCCTTACCCAGGCGCCAGTCTGCTGCTTCAATCCAGTCTGCCATTGTGGTTTACCGGCCCAATAGCGTGACCCCAGCCGTTCACGCAACGTCGACACTGTATTCATGGCCTGCAGCAGACCAGGATATGCTTCGTACACCGGAGCTCCAGGCTGGAACAAGGGGCGGTCTGGAGACGGAGGCTCCGGTGATGGGTCATCAGGAGAGGGCTCAGGTGAAGTCTGTGACGATCTCAAATACCAGTCCCCGTCACCCGGATCGTTTGCACTGCCCTTGTACAGTTTGTACGCATAGGCGCCGGCAACGACTGCTGGTTGACCATCGTGGATATAGTCACCTTGCAAACGGAATGTGCCGTTTGATGCACCATCGACATGTACCACCCGGATGCCATTGACAGTCAAGGCTCCAGAACCTCCAGCGTTGTTGACCACAACATCTGTCGTACCCGACGTATCCCCCTGAACCACCAGAAGGTCGCTCGGTGAACCATCACCGTCAAGCATGACATCCAGTGCAAGCACACCCGACTGTCCCACATAGTTGCCTGCCACAGTCAAGGTTCCCATCACACCTGCACCTGCAGGTGAAACCATGCCCTGGTTGGTTGTCGATCCCACAACCCCTACCCCTTCCAACATACCACCGGGCAAGATCATTGCACTGGCCTGGGTCATGTTGCCGTTGACCTGCAGGATCCCCTGATCACGCATCAGCAACTCACCCTTGAAGTCCGGATGATCGTTCACAAAAATACTTCGCCCCGCAATCGCCTGGACTTTTCCATTGCCTTTCAGCCCATTGGTCAGGTGCTGGTCAAACATATAATTGTCGGATGAGTGGTTCAACAGCACCGACGTGCCCCAAGACTGCTTCAACTCGATCGAGTTGGCCTTGATGATGCCAGGCAAGGTCGCAGGCAGCCCCTCGGTGTTGCCAATCACAAGGCTTGAGCTTCCCGACACATCTGAATACGTAATCGAGACTGAAGCATCGAGCACAATGTCAGGCGCATTCAGTTCAGCACCTGACGCCACCCGCAAAATGTTGACCCCGTCGCTGAAACTACCTAGAACCAGATTGTCCGTCACTGTCAACTTGCTACCAGGATCGACCACCATTGCCATGGACACCGTCTGGTCTGAAGCATATGTGCTCAATACATGCAGTTCCTTGGTTGTCAATTGAGAGCCTGAGCCCACAATCAGATAGGACTCTCCTTCACCCGAGAGCAACACCAGGTCATCGGACGACACCTGAGACTCATTGGAAACCTGCATGATGACAAGCGTGTCTGGCTTTGAATTCAAGACAGTCGTGCTTGCAGTCAACGTGGCAGAATCATTGACCAAAATCCCCTGTTGTCCGGCTACGGTCACCAAATCCGTTGCAACATCCAGTCTGGTGCCACTGCCCATGACAACCAGGTATCCTTCATTATCACTGGCAGTGCCACCCATGATGATGGTCTGCGCATTGGCACGACCGCCATCCATGACGGTGAACATTCCTTTAGTACCGCTGGCTATTTGCATGGTGCCAACAGTCAAAGATGAATTGTTCCCTTGCACCAGAATCTGGCTATCCGGTCCCAAGTCACCTGTTCCGGAAATGTCAGCGCTGTCCAATGTGACCTTTGCACCCTGATCCACCAGTACATAAGCATTGTTCCTCAAGGTCAGGGTCGACGAAGAAAACAGACTGTTTTCCCCTATCACATTGAGCATTCCGAACGTGTCGGCAGCACCCGAATCATCAACGCCAAGGACCGTGTTTCCTGTCACGTACAGATGGCTGTCTTCCAGACTCAAGGCTCCAAAACCAGGTCCACCAGTTCCGACAAAAACATTGTCAAACGTCTGACCTACCGTGTCATCCTTGATCAGTTCCTGTTTATTATCAATGTACCAATCTGCCGCATGCACCTGTAGCGCACACAATCCCCAACCAGCTAACAAGCACCTTTGCAACAAGGTAGTCAATGGCTTCTTGATCATCCTCCACCCCCAGATAAACAAGTTGAGAGATTCTGGTGGCTTCTCCTGATAACAACTTGACAGGAAACCATCCAGTTTCTCATCTGGAAGTGCTTGGCTCTGGTTGTATCGGCACTCCCGTTTCCGACATCAGGACTTGCCTGAGATCAAAGGCCGAAGATTATCAAAATGGAACTCTTTTGTTAAACGTCTCTTGAGCCGATGCGCGACAGACCACACGTTCAGGGCTGGTAAGGAAAGCGCACCGGGTCAAATGCCATGCAACACATGCGGCCAACAGCAAAAAGCCTGTTCCCGGAACACGCCAGGAACAGGCTTTTCTTGTAGGTATGAACTGTGCAGATTATTGCCTACAGCCTTCACTTTGCAGGACGAACGTCCTTGCCCAGGTTGAGCATCAGACGATTGGCCCAAGCGAAAATGGCCGCAGCACCAATGATGTCACGCACTTGTTCGGGTGTAATCCCACTGGCCAGCAAGGGCTCAATGTGTTCGCTTCCAAATTCCCTGGGTTGCTGGGTCAGCGCAATTGCCATCTGCACGATGGCACGTTCACGCGCATTTGTACCTGCTGTCCAAGGATCTTCGAATATCTGGACAATGACATCATTGCGCTTGGAGAGTTGTTCAAACCGCTGTGCATGAACTGATGCACAATATACGCACCCATTGACCCGTGAAACAGTCGTTGCGGCGACTTCACGCTCGGCCCTTGGAGCACCACCAGGGGCATACATGATGGCGTTGTAGACCAGACTACGTTGCTCAAGCAGCTCAGGAGCCTGAATCAGAAGCATGTAGTAGCTTGATTCCTTGGCCTTGGGATGGCTTGTGGCTAGGATCCGTTCTTGCTCTTGGGTCAAAGTGTTTACATCCTGAATCGGCAGCCAGTTCTCCCAGTCCAAGGTCGCATTGGTGAACCCCTTTATCTCGAACACCTGCCCTGGTGGAGGAAGATGAGCTGGGTGAACGAATGTCTCGGCCTCGGTTGCATCTGCAGCAGCAACCGACACATCACCTACACCCTGCAGCGCCTTCAGTCCGATGATGGTCCGGGTCTGGTAGCTGACATAGCCAATCACCTGGGCAAGGGCCACGATCTCTGGCACTGACCAACCTGCCTTGACCAATCCCAACAGTGCTTCTCGGTCAGCTGTCGACGGTCGTACTGCCAGAGCCTTTGTGTAGTCTGCCAATGCATTGAGTGCCACCGAAGCGGATTGCCGTCCTTCCAGAACATCAATGTAGTCGGCTGATGGCTTGAGCTCAAGCAAATGATTCCTATAAAGGCTCGCCAGATCATCCGGGCCTGTTGCATCAGCGAGCAACGTGGCTACCAGAAAACGATTACGGCGCTGATCGTCACTCAACCCAAGCGCATGAAAAGCCAACTCATGGAAAGACTGGGTAGCACTGACCACCTTGTCACGTGCGTGACGTAGGGTATGGAGCGCATCACCCGGGCCGATTCCCAGGATCTGGTCGATGACATCTGGTGTAGCTTGTGTATCTTGCATCTTATGCATTCCTTGCGAGAGTGTCTTTGACTGCCTGTCTAGCGAATGCCAGAGCCGCCTGCCATGAATGCTCATCCGCGATAGCATTCACATCAGGTCTGCCTCCCGATGTGCTCAACCGTCCGGAAACCGGATGCGCATACTGCAGTTGTGTGGTCGGGACATAGGGAAAGAGTATCAAATGGCCCGCCTCCGGGTAGTCATGATGCACCACCGGGTAGGGGTGATGGCGCAATGACTGCTTGATCATTTCACAATAAAGCGTCGAAGGCCAGGAACCATCATCACCACCGGAGAGCAACAGCACAGGTCCTTTGATTTTTTCAACAGGGATCCTGGCACGTGCAACAGCCTCAGGGTCTTCCAGTGAAGTCAGCAATGCATTGGTATGTCTCCTGGGCTCCGGGCCATAATCCCACGGATCCCACGTCGCCGTCTTGTTACCATCCCAAACATGCTGAATTCCCTTGCCTTTGTAGAGCCAGGCGAAGCCTTCACGGCCCAATGCTGGATCGCATGCATTCTGAGCACAATTGACCACAGCGCTGGGCACATATCCCAGCACAGCAGAAACCAGGTCAGGGAACATTGAGCCAAGCAACATGACGAGCTCACCGCCACGTGACTGCCCGGCAATGGCAACAAACCCGGCCAATGGATTCAACTCCCTTCGCATCCATTGAAGACCTGTTTCGAAATATTCCAATGGGGTATTGGAAATGTAGGGCGACAATCCCGGCGCTTTGAAATACCCAAGCGCAAAGGCGGTGAAGCCGCGTGAAGCCCAAATGGCGCCACGTGGTTCGTTGATACCACCTCCAGAGCCATTGAGGATCATGATCGCTGGATGCGGGCCGGGTCCAGGCGGATGAAAAACAGTGCCGACCAGACCATGCTCACGAACCTCCTGACGACGCACACCTGCAGCAGTCAGTCGCTGGATGAAAGATTTCTCGTACACCTGACCGTTGTCACGCTTGACGGTAACTGTCGTTTCAAGCGGCTGGGTCACCACATCTGGAAACAGATCTCGTGCACCAGCCTTGTCCGGCGCTTGTGACCAGACAAGGCCCATATGGTGCACGCCACTGTAACTGCCACTGACCGGTGCTTGGCGACCAAGATCAACCACACCATGCTCATCCGCCCTCACAACGATGTGGCTGCGCCATGTCACGCCCTGACCGCGTACAGTGGCGCTGTCAATCTGAACCTGCTCCCCAGGCTGCAGACCTTCCACGCGGATCGTGCGAGGAACATCGATCAGGTCATCAATCGGTTCAATATGGAGCATGGAGCCTTCCTTTTACTTGATAGGGGTAACTTGCAGAGCCGAAGTACGGTCACTCAGGATTGGCACCACTTTAAGACCCTTCTTGGCTGCCCAAATGTTCTTGTAGTGGTACAAGGGGATGTGACCTACATCATCAGTTACAACAAGAGCAGCCTGCCGGAAGATTTCAGCACGTTTAGCATCATCGAATTCAATGGTCGACAGATCGAGCAATTCGTCAACTTTCGGGTTGCTGTAGCGTCCCCAGTTATTGATGCCACGTCCTTGTTTGGGATCGTGTGTCGCCAAAGTCTGCAGCAAGCCATATCCAGCTTCGCCTGTACCGTTGCCCCAGGCGATCACTGAAACAGCATACTCATTCTTGCTGGCACGTGACGAATACACTGACCATGGCACAGTTTCCACGGCGGTTTTGACACCGATGCGGCTCCAGAACTGAGCCACTGCCTGTGCCGTCTCAGCAGCATACGGATAGCGGTCGGTTGGAACATGGATGGTGAGTTGGAAACCTTCCGGATACCCTGCCTCAGCCAGCAGTTTCTTGGCCTGTTCCGGGTTGAACTCAATATCCTTGATGTCAGGGTTGTAGCCAAACGAGTTTGCAGGCATCCACTGATTGGCCTCTGTCACCGTATTTTGCAGCACCCTTTCGACAATGGCCTTGCGGTTGATGGCCATTGAAAGCGCCTTTCGTACACGCGGGTCACGCAGTGGGTTCACATCCAGGACCTTGCCGCTGTTGTCCTTGATGAACTCATTTGGTCCCTCGCGGAAAGTGGGCTGTAGCAACAGCACACGCAAGCCAGGATAGCTGTAGACCGCAATGTCTGGATTCTTCTCGAGTCGTGCCAGATCAGTAGCTGCCACCTTGTCGATGACATCCACATCACCGGCAAGCAGCGCTGCAGTACGCGATGACGGGTTGCTGATGAAACGGTAAGTCACCTTCTCCCACGGCTGTGGCTCCCCATAATAGTCAGGGTTGCGAACCATGATAGTACGATCCCCGGGCGAATAGGACACAAACTTGTAAGGACCCGTGCCAATCGTAGCCTTGCCGCTGTTGTAGTCCTCAGTGCTCGACTTCTCACCGATGTGTTTGCTCACGACATAGATCGATGCCACATCAAGCGGCAACTTCGGGTTTGGAACCTTGGTTTTGATGATGACCGTATGAGGATCTGGAGCCTCGACAGATTCGACCGTGCGCAACGAGCCTGCATAGGAGGCAACACTTCCTGGCACATTGCGGGCGCGATTGAAAGAAAAGATGATGTCATCGGCCGTAAAAGGGGTGCCGTCATGCCACTTGATATCATCGCGCAGCTTGAATTCCCATGTGTTTTGATCAAGCGCTTTCCAGGACTTGGCCAGAGCGGGTTCAAGCTTGCTGCCATCTCGGCTGTTGATGATGGAATCCCAGAAATGCAATGCCAGGGAACGGTCACCTGCGTGGTTATTCAGTTGTGGATCGACAGAAGACACCGGATCCGCAAAACCGATGGTAAGTTCCTGGGCTTGCGCACCATACATGCCACCTGCGACCAGAGTAGCTGCCAGCGCAGTGCGCACAAAACGTAGACGAAGACTCATGATGAAACTCCTTGAACAATATGTTGCGCTTTTCTGGCGCCTATAGTGAATCATTCAAATGACAGGCACTCAGGTGCCCTGCTCCCACTTCCCTCAGTACAGGTACTTCTTCGGAACATCGCTTTGTCGCGTGCGGACATCGGGGATGGAAATGACAGCCCGTAGGAGGTGCCATCGGACTGGGGATTTCACCTTTGATGGATGCAAACGACACTTTTCGCTGGGTTGTGCGTGGCACATGCGCCAACAGCGCCTTGGTATACGGGTGCGTCGGACGACTGAACAAATCTTCCACCGGAGCAGATTCAACAACCCTGCCCAGATACATCACAACCACCCTGTCACTGAGATGTTCAACCACACCCAGATCATGACTGATAAACAGATAAGACAAGCCTAGCTGGTCTCGCAGGTCCATGAACAGGTTCAGGATTTGTGCCTGAATCGACACATCCAAGGCTGCAACGGCTTCATCGCACACCAGCATCTCCGGCTTGACTGCCAGAGCACGGGCAATCCCGACCCGTTGGCGCTGACCACCACTGAACTGATGCGGGTAGCGGTGCCGCATGACGGGATCCAACCCGACGCTGTCAAGCAAATTGCAAACATAGTCGTCCACTTCGGCTGGCGTGGTCAACCCATGATACAAGGCCGCTTCACTCAAAGATTTGTCCACCCGTAACCTGGGATTCAGACTCGAAAAAGGATCCTGAAACACCATCTGGATGCACAACTGTGCCTGGACAGCCTCTTCTCCTTTGAGTTCCATGCGGTCCCTGCCTTTGACCAGGACCTTGCCGGATGTTGGCTCCATCAACCCACATGCCAGCCTGCCGACTGTCGATTTACCGCAACCGGACTCGCCAACTAGTCCAACCACCTCACCGGGCATGACCTTGAGGTTGACATGGTCAACAGCATAGGTCAGTGCCGGGGGTGAACTGAGCTTGACCTTGCGCAGTGCACTAAGCAATGGTCCTGGCGCCGGCTCCCAGCCAAATGTCTTAACCAGATCCTGTAATTCGAGAATTGGTATTGCGTTACTCATGCGCTCACCCGTACGGCATCGGGCATGCCTGGAAAGAAACAACGGACCTGATGCGCCTTGTCTTCACTGCTGACTGGCTGCAGTTCAGGCAACTGCTGGCAGCGTGACTGTGCACGTTCGCAACGCGGTGCAAAGGGACACCCTGCCGGAATCGAGGCTGGCGACGGCATATTGCCTGGAATCTGGCGCAAACGTGACCCACGTGCATTGCTGCTGGGCAGGCTACCGATCAGACCCTGTGTATAGGGATGCTGTGGCTTGTCGAGAATCTGATCAACGCTACCGACTTCAACGATTCTGCCGGCATACATCACGGCCACCCGTTCGGCCAGACCCGCCACAACCGACAGGTCATGGCTGATCCAGATCAGACTGGTTCCAGTCCGTTTCACCATCTGCTGAATCTCATACAGGATCTGCGCCTGAATGGTCACATCCAGTGCCGTTGTCGGCTCATCCGCAATAATCAAATCCGGTTCATGCAACAAGGCAATCGCAATCGCCACCCTCTGCCGCATGCCGCCGGACATCTGGTGCGGATATGCTTTCAGTCGTTCTTGCGGACTAGGTATCCCCATCTTTTCCAGGGTCCGGCATGCAAGTTCGCGAGCCTGTCCTCGGGAAACCCGACGATGTGCCTTGACTGCCTCGATCATCTGGTCATCAATGCGCAATACCGGATTAAGCGTTGCCATCGGATCCTGGAAGATCATGGCAATCCGGTTGCCCCGCAGCTTGCGACGTGCGCGTGGAGTAAGGCTCAGCAAATCCTGGCCATCAAACAGGATACGACCGGAATCGATGCGCCCGGGGGGTTCGATCAGCCCCATGATGGAGTAGCCTGTAACCGATTTACCTGAACCGGACTCCCCTACCACACCCAGGATTTCTCCACGGTTGACGATGAACGACACATCCCTGACCACAGTCACCGCCCCCTGGCGTGTCTCAAATGAGGTCGTCAGGTTCTCGACTTGCAGAAGAGGTGTCGAATGCTTGTTTTCCATTCTCATTTCTGCAACCTGGGATTCAATACGTCACGCAACTGATCTCCGACCAGGTTGATGGCAACGATTGTCAAAAGCAATGCCAGTCCCGGGAAAAAGGAAATCCAGAATTCATTGGACAGCAGATACTGGTAGCCATTCGAAATCAGTAATCCAAGGGAAGGTTCCGTGATTGGCACACCCAAGCCAAGGAACGACAAGGTAGCCTCCAGGGTGATTGCCCGTCCCACCTGAAGGGTCGCAACTACCAGCAACGGCGGCATGCAGTTAGGCAGTATGTGCCCGAGCAGAATCCGCCAACGCGGAATAGCCTGTCCACGCACAGACTCGACATACTCTCGCTGTGACTCTACCAGCGCCTGTCCCCGTGCAGTCCTTGCGTAATAAGCCCACTCCAGCACAACCAAGGTAAGTATCACATTGGTCACACCCTTGCCAATATAGGCCAGGATCAGCAATGCCATCAGAATTGTCGGGAAAGCCAGCATCAAGTCCACGACCCGCATGATGAGGGCATCGACCTTGCCACCGACATAGGCCGAAAACAACCCGATCACCGATCCCAGAACCGCCGAGATCAACGCAGAACCCACACCGACCAGCAAACTGATGCGCAGACCATAGACAATGGCAGAATACAAGTCTCGCCCCTGTCCATCAGTGCCGAGCCAGTAGGTCAAGTCGCCACTGCTGCTTTCCGACCCCGGAGCAAGCCGTGAGTCAAGCACATCAATCTGGGTCAGGTCATACGGATTCTGCGGCGTGACAAACGGCGCAAACACCGCCAGTATCACCACAATCAGCAACACAATAAAGCCAAAGGTCGCAGTCCAGGAACTGAAGAAATCAGCCACCATACGACCGCGATGAGAGCGCTCAAGCCATGCAGAGATACGACCCATCATTTCGCTCCCTGCAGGCGAACCCGGGGGTCAAGTAGCTTGTACAACACATCCACGATCAGGTTCAGAGTCACAAAGATGAAAACCACCACCAGCAAATAAGCAACCACAACCGGTCGATCCAGCGAATTGATGCTGTCCAGTATCAACTTGCCAGCTCCTGGCCAGGAAAAGATAGTTTCGGTCACAACCGCATAGGCAATCGTCGAACCAAGTTCCAGTCCGAGCACAGTGACGAGCGGGATCATGGTATTACGCAGCACATGGCGAACCACGACCCTGACCGATGACAATCCCTTGGCCTTGGCAAAGCGTACATGGTCCTGGTGAACGATCTCGCGGACACCCGCACGCGTCAGACGCATAACCAGTGATATCTTGAACAAGGCCAGGGTAATGGCTGGCAGAATCAGGTGCCGCCACCCGTTGGCTGTCAGCCATGACCATGCGATACCGAACAGTTCCCGGGTTTCGCCGCGACCACTGGCTGGCAACCAGCCAAGCTGGACACTGAACACCATGATGAACATCAGTCCAAGCCAGAAAACTGGCAGAGAAAAACCCAGGATGCTCCCGGCCATCGACAGTTTTGAGAACCAATTATCTGGCTTAAGTCCGGCAAACAGCCCCAGAGGCACTCCCACGACAATGGCAATGAGCAAGGCAACGACTGCAAGCTCCACCGTCGCGGGCAACCGCTGAAAAATCAGCTCCACTGCATCGATCCCGTAGACAAAGCTCTTGCCCAGATTTCCTGTCGCAGCGCCCTTGACAAATGCAACATACTGGTGCGTCAGCGGCTGGTCCAGGCCGAGCTTGGCAATCGCCTCGGCGCGCTCCTCCTGGTTCATGTCCTCACTGATCAGGATGTCCACCGGGTTACCTATGGCATGCAAACCAAAGAACACGATAAGGGACATGGCGAACATGACCAGACATGCCTGTCCAATTCGATGGAATAACCATGCAGCCATCAGTTGTCACCTGTCAAAGGGACTTCCGTCCATTCATCACCGTCAAGTTCAGGATCGGAATAAGCCTGCAGGCGTTCGTAGTGCACATCGATATCTTCCTGCAGGAATGCCGCACACAAAGCCCGTGCAAGACGCAGTGCACCGTCGCTGATCTGCGGAATATCGCCGGCTACTGTGCCATGTGACAGGCTGGCTGGGTAGCAGAAGCAATGAATCCTATCCAGACCCGGGCATGAATGTCCTTGCCTTGGTTGAAACTCGAATGATTCACCCAGATCAGGTGAATCGAACAGCTCAACATCCTCCTGACCTGCAGGTGGCTGATACCGGTCTCCCCAGCGTCTGATAGCTGGCGCAAATGCCGCAAACTCGGGACGCTGATCAAGGTTGATCCTGAAACCTGTACTGAAAATGACCAAGTCGGTATCAATCTCGCCCTGATTGGTTACCAGCCTGATTGATCCATCTCCATTGATGCGTGTGGTTTCCACCCAGACATGGGTATGGAAATAGGCATTTGGAAACCTCGATACCCGCAGCGTGCTTCCTTTAGGCGGTGGCACCTGCTGAGAATTGATGTAGTGGCGTATCTGCCACTTCCAATCATCAGGCAGTTTCCAGAAACCGTGTGTCATTCCCGGACTGCCGGCCCCCTTGCCCTTGTTGACTCGAGGAATGCGTGCCCGTCGTGCAAACAAATGTACAGCCTTGGCACCATTCTCCAGGGCAGTGGCGGCACTGTCCATGGCGGACGCACCCACACCAATCACAACCACGCGTTTATCCCTGAAGACCTGGTCATCCCAGATATCGGCCGAATGGAACCACTGGCCTGCCGGCAACTGCTGCGCCCACGCTGGCACCCATGGGCCACCCAAGCCATCCCGACCCGTAGCCAGGATCACTCGTCGAGCCAGCACAACTTCTTCTTTCTCGCTCTCGAGATTCAATAAAGACAGACGCACGTAACCTTGATCAGTCGGCTCAACCCGCTGAACCCTCATGCGGTTGCGGACAGTCACGCCCGAGACCCGTTTGAGCCAATACAAATATTCTGCCCACTGCACTCGCGGGATCTTGTCCAGATCCTGCCATGCCTGTTCACCAAACTGAGCGGTAAACCAGGCCCTGAAGGTAAAGCTCGGAATTCCAAGCGCGGGACCGGTCAATTCTTTGGGGGAACGCAAAGTTTCCATTCTGGCAGAAGTCAGCCAAGGCCCCTCCAAACCATCCGGGGCCTGGTCAAAGACTACAGCAGGAATGCCACTGTGCAACAACGCTGTCGCTACGCAGATACCTGCCATCCCTGCACCGATGATTGCCACCGGGAGTACTGGCTGTTCTCCCACTTTTTTATCGGCCACCCACACTTTGGAGGGCAAATTCAAATAAGAGAGTTCTGTTCTCAGCCTCTCTTCAAGTTGCTGTAGACCAATAGGTGATGATTGACTGGAGTGCATGGTTGTAACTACTACGGTAAATACGACATTATGTGACAACCTCTAATATATAAAAAGAATGAATATTGCATTTACAAATTACTTTTTGTTCTATTGTTCTTAATTAGATGCTTCTTCCCCTAGAAACACTCTGCATGCACTCCTTTAGCCACACCGCAATTCCTGGCTTTTGCTGCCAACATACAACATTGAAAAACCACACCTCGAAACTTACACTGGTAGGCTCTAACTGTCGGAGTAACCCTCACCATGCTTGAGCTGCATATTGCCAACAAGAACTATTCATCTTGGTCTCTACGTCCTTGGCTGTTGATGACCGCGCTGGGCGTGCCCTTTGCTGAGAAAGTCCATTTCTTCACAGCACCTGGGGTACCCAACGGGTTTTCAAAGGTTTCTCCTACTGGGAAAATGCCCGTTCTATACTGCGATGGCATGGTGATTTGGGATAGCTTGGCCATCGCAGAATTTCTGGCTGAAACCTACCCCAGCGTCTGGCCTACGGACAAGACAGCACGTGCATGGGCACGCAGTGTCTGTGCAGAGATGCACTCCGGGTTTACCGCGCTCAGGAGCAGTTGCCCGATGAGCGTTGGTGTCACCGTCAAACTCAAAGAAGTGTCACCCGCCGTCAAGGCGGACATCGAAAGGATAGAAACAATCTGGAACGAGGGCCTGCAAAGGTTCAAGGGTCCTTGGCTCGCTGGCGAAACATTCAGTGCAGTCGATGCATTCTTTGGTCCAGTCGCATTCAGGTTCCAGACCTATGGCATCAAGCTGCAAGAACCTGCCCAGTCCTACCTTGAGCGCCTGCTACAGCACCCTGCCATGCAGCAATGGCATCAAGATGCTCTCAAGGAAGGCAATCAGGAAGAAGCTCACGAAGCAAACGTCAGATCTGCCGGTGAAATACTCGAAGATCGCAGGCTCTGATCTGTTTTTTACATCCATGCAAAGGGCAGGCCAACCACGTGATCAGGTTGGCCTGCCAGTACATGTAAATCACCCGAGTAGCCTGTCACCGAGCCGATCCAACGTTGTGGACGACAGTCCCAAACCGTGTTGCAAATAGTTGGTCACAGAACCAAAGTCCTGCCTGACCTGATCCAATCCTGCTTGCAGGAAACTTTCCTGGACTGTCAGAGCAGGACGAATAGCATCGGCAGCGTCTTTTCCATAGCGCTTGGCCACTGCCTCATAAGTCCCCTCAATAAAACCATGCAGCCTCTGATTGCTCAGAAGGTAATCCTGCATGACATCATCCTCTGAGACACCAACATAAGACAGCAACAGCGCCGATACCCAACCTGTGCGATCCTTGCCACCCGTGCAATGGAACAGTTGGGGGCTTTCAGAATCAGCCAGATGCTCAAACACAATCCCGAACCCTTGGCGCATCTGTGCATCGTTCACCATCCGACGCTGCAAGTCCTCCATGAATGAAACTGTTGCCGATGGTGAGGTCAAGGTACCGAAAACAACGTTGTCCATGCCCAGGACATTGATATTGCGATACAAGACCCTCTCAGGCAAGTTGTCTGGCTGGCTCTTGATTTCTGATGGGGTTCGCAGGTCGTAAACCATAGTCACACCCAACTCTTGCCAGACACCATCTTCAAGAACCTGCAAGGCTGAGGCACTGGAGCGATAAATCACCCCCATCCGCAAAGGTTGGCCTGACTGTGTGACATAAGGCCGAGCACTATCGCTTGCAACAACATCGCGAAAATTCTGTGCCTGGGCCAATTCGATGGCTTTGCTGCTACTGGATGGTGCAGCGTTCGATGACAAACTTGAACCGGGAATATCGGCAGCTGAAATCTGTACTTGTTGTTCTGACATGATTAAAAAACCTGAGACTTACCATGATCGACTCCTACCGCCAAAGCTACAGGATTACAGCGGTGGGTCTCTACCTGTCTCATGGACAGTATGTTTCTCTTTTGTTGGCCAGAGCATCTTACCGTAATTGGCGCAATGACTTACCAATGTCTTCACAAGACTTGGATTTTCGCTTGCTTGAGGCAATCCACACTCATCCGGTTTTTCTTTTTCTCCATCCTCATTGTTTTCCCGCTTCTTCCTGTATCCGTCTCAAAGAATGTGCTTGAACCGTTTCCTGCCCCCGTGCTCTGGCACCCAGGATGCTTCGCATCCGAGAACCCAGAAAGGTGAATGCGTGCACGGAAGTATTGTTCAAGTTCCAGTTTATTCACCTTCATGGTGCAATTCGCAGCACTGGATTGCATCCATCATCGCTGCCGCTGATGGCCACCACACCTCTGCCAAACCATATCAATCTTTGCTAAGCACTTAAAAGATCACCGCTTTTTCTGTCTGCGGACTTCTGAAGTGAAAATAATTTTTCAGAATTTCAAAAGAAATTTTTGTGCACATCTTTAGTGCGAAAAATTTATTTACAAATCAAAAACATGCTCAGAAAAAAATTTTTCATAATTTCTGAAAAATGGATTAATATTTTCATCATTCAGTCACGATCACAGGAAACTTGAAATGGTCGATGCGCAATTGCTTGATTCAGGCATTGTCAAACGCATAGCCCTGATTGCACCGAGTCTGCCGGCTGCGCAGCGACGCTTGGCCAAGTACGTCCTGGACAACACATTCCTGGTGGCATCGCGCTCCATCGAAAGCTTGGCAGAAGCCACTGGCGTCTCCATTGCCACAGCCAACCGCTTTGCAGTTGCCCTGGGATATTCAGGATTTGCAGAATTCCGCCAAGCCCTGTTTCAAGTGTTCAGCCCATCGCTCGAGCCCGTTGAAAAACTACGAATCGACTTAAGCCGTGATTCCAGCCCCAACGAAGTCGTTGCCAACTCGTTCGCCTGTACGATCCAGGCACTGGAACAAACGATCAAACAACTGGCAGTCAGCGACATCGAACGCGCCCTTAACATGCTGTTGTCTTCGCGCAATGTCTTTTGTCTCGGTCTGGGCACCAGCAGCCTGCTGGCAGAAATCGCCGCATTCCGTTTTGCGCCCTACTGCCAGAACATTCATGGACTGGCAAGCCACGGTGGCGCTGAAATGGTCTTGCACCAGCTGCAAAAGATTGGTCAACCAGATTTGCTGTTTGCGATCGCCTTCCCTCGGTATTCGGCCGATATCGTTCGCATCATGCGCTTTGCAAAAGAGCGAGGTGCTAGCACGCTTTGCCTGACAGATCGGCCAAGCTCTCCGCTCATTCCACTTTCAGACCACAGTCTCTTTGCACAAGCTGAGCATCCCACGCTTTCAGGCTCACAAGTCCCGGCACTGGCCATCATTGAGGCCCTGACGGCTGCCATGACACACCGTGACCCTGAAAGCCTGGAAAAAGCTGAAGAACTGACTCGTCAACTGGTGCCCTATTTCCATGTTGACGCAGAGATGTCGACGCCCGCATCAGGAACCGACAAGCAAACAGCCTCAGCATCGAAGAAACAAAGGAAAACAAAACGATGAACGTTAAACCTATTCTTGCCATCCACGGTGGTGCAGGAACTGTCAACCGCAATCGCGTCACACCGGAAAAAATCCGCGAATACGAACAGGCATTGCAAGACATTCTGCTTGCCGGTCAAAAAGAGTTGGCTGCTGGTGCAAGTGCCCTGGATGTCGTTGAAAACGCAGTGCACCGTCTGGAAGACTGTCCGCTGTTCAATGCCGGCAAAGGTGCGGTCTACACCAGTGAAGGCACACACGAGCTTGACGCCACCATCATGGATGGTGCCACACTGAAAGCAGGTGCTGTGGCACAGTTGCATCATGTCCGCAACCCGATTCGTGCAGCACGCGCCGTCCTGAAGTCTGGACAGTATGTATTCCTGGCTGGCCATAGCGCCGACGAGTTTGCCCGCGAAGCCGGTCTGGAAATGGTCGAACAGGACTATTACAGCACTCCGGAACGGCTTGAACAGTTGAAGGAAGTGCAACGCGCAGGTGGCATGAGACTGGTTCTGGACCACGATGCCCAAAGCATGGTTGAAGATGCTCCCATCAGCAACAAGAACAAGTTTGGTACTGTGGGTGCCGTTGCCTGCGACTTGCAAGGCAATCTGGCAGCAGCAACATCCACCGGCGGCATGACCAACAAACGCCCAGGACGAGTCGGTGACAGTGCAATCATTGGTGCAGGTTGCTATGCCGACAATGACACTGCTGCAATCTCGACCACCGGCACTGGCGAGACATTCATCCGGGCCGTCGTTGCCTATGACATTTGTGCACTGATGAAGTATCGGGGCATGAGCCTGGAAGAAGCCACGAATTTTGTCATTGAAAAGCAGACATCCCTTGGTGGACAGGGTGGGCTCGTGGCCGTTGACCGTCATGGCAATGTCTGCATGCCCTTCAATACCGCAGGTATGTACCGCGGCAGCGTTTGCCTTGATGGTCAACCCTGCGTTGCCATTTACAAATAATAAAGGAGTACAGATGAGAATCCGTGACTGCCACTGGCAGCAAATCGAGCAGTACCTCCAGCATGATGACCGTGTGATCCTGCCCCTCGGCAGTACTGAACAGCACGCTCAACTGAGCTTGTGCGTGGACGCCATCCTGTCAGAAGAAGTATCCGTTGCCGCGGCCGAACCTCTGGGAATCCCTGTATATCCTGCCATTCCCTTCGGTATCACACCGTATTTCATGGCTTACCCAGGTACTGTTTCGCTTCGTGTCTCGACCTACCTTGCACTGGTGACCGATATCCTGGAAAGTCTTGTCACGCATGGTTTCCGCCGCATCATGCTTGTCAACGGACATGGTGGCAACCAACCAGCCGCAGCACAGGTGCAAGAATGGATTGCCAAGCATCCTGGTGTCAGGGTGCAGTTCCACAATTGGTGGAATGCACCCAAAACATGGGCCAAGGTCAAGGAAATCGACCCAGTCGCATCCCATGCTTCATGGATGGAGAACTTTCCGATCACAAGGTTAAGCCATGCTCCAGCACCTGATGGCAGCAAACCCATGATCAATTTCAACCATCTGCGCCAATGGACACCTCAGGAATTGCGCGACAACCTGGGTGATGGCAACTACGGTGGTGCCTACCAGAAGCCTGACGCACAAATGCAAGAACTGTGGGATGTCGCTGTAAAGGAAACCCGTGAACTTCTGGAGGGCGGTTGGGCATGAGCGAGATGGCAACTTCAGTCCCCCCTATCCTCATCTGGGGATCAGGCGCCATTGGTGCAAGTCTGGGTGCTGCCTTCGTGGCCGCAGGCCATGATGTCCTGTTTGTCGACCGGGATGCAGAGCACGTCAAGGCTATGCAAAACGAAGGCCTGCGTATCGAAGGCCCGATCGTCACACGTCAACTGAAGGTCAAGGCCTGTCTGCCCGAGAACGTCAACGAGAAGTTCAGTCTCGTGTTCCTGGCCGTCAAGGCCCATCACACTGAACAGGCTTGCCGTGAACTCCTTCCTTGGCTCAAAGACGATGGCGCGGTTGTCTCGGCACAGAACGGACTTAACGAATTGACCATTGCCAGCATTGTCGGACGCGAACGGGTCATTGGCTGCTTTGTCAACTTTGGCGCTGACTATATGTCACCTGGGTTGATTCACTACGGTGGCCGCGCCGCGGTCGTGACCGGAGAGGTCGATGGAAGCATCACAGACCGGGTCAAACTGGTGCATCATCTGCTGCAACAGTTCGATGACAGGGCAGTCCTCACCACGAACATCTGGGGCTACCTCTGGTCCAAGATGATATATGGCGCCATGCTGTATGCAACAGCCCTGACCGATGCGGCCATCTGGGAATGCCTGGCCAACCCACAATACAGGGACGTGTTTATCGCCTTGTCCAGGGAAATCGCTGAAATTGCTGCCAGTGAAGGTGTCAAACTCGAACCTTTCGACGGATTCTCGCCGCAAGCCTTTACCGCTACGTCATCCCTGGCCCAGGCGCATGCCAGTCTGGATGCCCTGGTTGAGCACAACAAACGCTCCACCAAGACGCACAGCGGCATCTGGCGCGACCTGGCAGTACGCCGCCGCAAGACAGAAGTCGATGCCCAGATGGGCATCATGCTCCCAATTGCCAGAAAGCACGGCCTGGCTGCTCCCTTGACTACCAAGCTGATCGAATTGATCCATGAATGCGAAGCCGGTCTGGCCCGCGACTGGAGCAACCTCGACCGCCTGCGCAGTGCAATCACACCTGGAGATGCATGACCATGGACATCCGTTTTGATAACAAGCACGTCATGATCACCGGTGCCGCACAAGGCATTGGTCGTGAAATCGCATCCATGATGGCGCAATCAGGCGCCATGCTCTGGCTGTGTGATATCGATCACGAAGGTTTACTGGTGACCAAGGAGCACTGTCTTGCACATTCTCCTGGTAGCAACATCCAGATCGAAGTTGTGGATGTCACCGACCGCGAAGCAATCAAGCGTTTTGTGGCGCAGGCAGGTGACATCGACGTCTTGGTGCATGTCGCAGGTGGTGTCTGCGGCCAGCGCGGCAGGCCGATTGAGGAAATTACCGAAGAAGACTGGAGACGCATCTTTGCTGTCAACAGCGATGCCATGTTCTGGTTCATCCAGTCCGTCGTTCCGGGCATGAAACGCAAGAACTACGGCCGCATCGTCACGATTTCCAGCATGGCAGGCCTGGGTGTTAGCCTGACCGGCATACAGGCCTATGCCGCCAGCAAAGCGGCACAAATTGCCCTGACCCGACAGCTGGCTCATGAGCTAGGCCCGTTTGGCATCACGGTCAACAGTGTCGCACCTGGATTCGTACGCTCAAACCCCACGACAGAAAAGCAGTGGCAAGCGTACGGCGAGCAAGGCCAGCAGCAGTTGGTCCAAAGGATTGCGCTGCGACGCACCGGCCAGGCCAGTGACATCGCACCTTCGGTTCTCTTCCTGGCTTCGGACTACAGTGCCTGGACAACCGGACAGACGCTGCTTGTAGATGGAGGCAAGTAGGTGCCTGGCTCCTTTTCTTTAAGGCAACGAGGTTAGAGATGCTGAACTTTGTGCTCAAGCGTACATGGCACGCACTGCTGGTGATGTTGCTCATGTCGATGCTGGTTTTTGTGGGTGTGTATGCCATCGGCAATCCGATCGACATACTCATCAACCCACAGGCTGACCAGGCATTGCGTGAAGCAACTATTGCCCGCTACGGATTGGACAAGCCTCTGTGGGAACAGTACCTGCGATTTCTGGGCAACGCCATTCAGGGCGATTTTGGTGTGTCTTTTGTCTATAACGTCCCGGCCCTGAGCCTGATCTTTACATATCTGCCTGCAACACTGGAACTGGCGGTCGTGGCCATGGTGATGACCATTGTCATTGGTGTGCCACTGGGCATCTATGCCGGCTACCGACCCGACTCGGCCTTCAGCAAGCTCATCATGAGCGGCAGCGTCATGGCATTTTCTGTACCGGGCTTCTGGATGGGCCTGATGCTGATGCTGGTGTTCTCGGTCGAACTGGGATGGTTCTCTTCAGGAGGCCGTGGTGAGACTGTGTCGATTTTTGGGGTGGAGTGGTCGGTCTTTACCTGGGACGGCCTTCAGCACCTGTTGCTGCCAGCACTGAACCTGGCGCTTTTCAGATTGGCATTGATTGTCCGCCTGACACGTGCCGGAGTAAGAGAAGCGATCATGTCGGACTACGTGAAGTTTGCCCGCGCCAAGGGTGTTCCCCCTCTGCGCATCCTCGTGCGCCACGTTCTTCGCAACATCATGATTCCCTTGACCACTGTCTTGGGCATGGAATTTGGAGCCATGGTTGCATTTTCTGTCGTGACCGAAACCATTTTTTCCTGGCCTGGTGCCGGAAAGCTTGTCATCGACTCGATCCGCACCCTTGATCAACCAGTAGTTGTGTCCTACCTGCTTCTGGTCGCAGCCATGTTTGTCCTGATCAACTTTGTCGTGGATGTCATGTATTCCCTGCTTGATCCCCGCATTAACCTGGGAAGCCGCAAATGAGCACTCAGACAATGAAACCTCAAGCACCAGAGCGCGACAGCTATATCCGTCAAGTGTGGCGTAGCTATCGACGCAGTTGGGTAGCCTGTATTGCCCTGGCAATGCTAGTCATCGCCGTCCTGATGGCCATATTCGCCCCCTGGGTCACACCACAGAACCCGTTTGACCAGGCAACACTGGACCTGATGGACTCACGCCTGCCACCTGGCACAGTTGGATCCGGAGGCTATGTGCATGTCTTGGGTACGGATGCGGATGGTCGAGACCTGTACAGTGCAATTGTCTATGGCATGAGACTTAGCCTGTCCATAGGTCTTATCAGTGGCGTCCTGGCTCTTATCGTTGGCGCACTGATTGGCCTTCTGGCAGGTTATTTCGGAGGCCGGATCGAATCCGTCCTGATGCGCATTGTCGACCTGCAACTGTCCTTTCCACCCCTGATGCTAGCCCTGATCCTTGTCGCCATTCTGGGTCAAGGCCAGTTCCAGGTCATCGTGGCACTGGTTGCAGCCCAATATGCCTACTTTGCCAGGACTGTCCACGGTGTGACGTTGGCGGAACGTCAAAAGGAATATATCGAAGCGGCCAACGCCATCCCTTTGCCAACACGCAAGATCATGTTCAGTCATCTTCTGCCCAATGTCACCCCTCCCCTGATCGTCGTGGCGACAGTGCAAATTGCCAGCTCGATCGTGCTTGAAGCAACGCTGTCATTTCTCGGCGTGGGGCTGCCTGTGACCGAGCCATCGCTCGGTGGACTGATTTACAACGGATTTGAATATATGCAAAGCGGTCGCTACTGGATGAGCGTTTATCCAGGCATCACGCTGGTGATTCTGATGCTGGCCATCAACCTGGTCGGAGACCATCTGCGCGACGTTCTGAACCCGAGGCTGAGCAAATGAGCATCCCTGTCGCTGTATCCCAAGACGAAGCTCTGCGGGTTGAAAACCTGCATACTCACTTTGAAACCGAAAACGGGCTCATCAAAGCAGTCAACGGAGTGAGCTTTTCCCTCAAACGCGGAGAAATCCTGGGTCTGGTCGGTGAATCCGGTTCTGGCAAGAGTGTCACCGGGTTTTCAATCATGGGGCTGATCGATCCGCCAGGAAAGATTGCCAAGGGCAGCATCAAGCTCTCAGGCATAGAATTGGTTGGGAAGAAGGAGTCCGAGTTGCGCAAGCTGCGCGGCGTGAAGATGGCCATGATCTTCCAGGATCCCATGATGACCCTGAACCCTGTCATGCGTGTTGCAGCCCAGATGACCGAAGCGATTCTGGTGCACGAGCGCGTACCGTACAAGGAAGCGCTGGCCCGTTCCAGGGCTGCGTTGGTCAAAGCAGGGATCCCCGCCCCCGATGAACGGCTCAACGCATATCCTCACGAGCTCTCAGGTGGTATGCGCCAGCGCGTGGCCATTGCTACTGCGATTTTGCACAAACCCGATGTCATCATCGCTGACGAGCCTACAACAGCCCTTGATGTCACCATCCAGGGCCAGATCCTGGCCGAAGTCCAGCGCCTGGCGCGTGATGAAGGCGTGGCCATGATCTGGATCACGCACGATCTTTCAGTCGTTGCGGGACTGGCCCAAAAAATCTGCGTCATGTACGCCGGGCGTGTGGTTGAAGCTGGCACCACGGACCAGGTCCTGAAGAATCCGGCTCACCCCTATACACTGGGTCTGATCAAATCCTTACCAGGACAAGGACAGAGGGGCAAACCCTTGACCCAGATTCCCGGGATGACACCTTCCCTTTTGAATCTGGATGATGGTTGCGCATTTCGTACTCGCTGCAGCAAAGCGACGGATAGATGCTCTAAAGCCCCCCCTGTCTATCGGTGGAATGATGGGCAAAATGCCCGATGCTGGCACCCTGTGCGCATGCTGGAAGAGACTTCGGAGGTCATTGAATGAGTCTGGTTACGCTGCAATCCGTATCCAAGAGTTTTCCGTTGCAGATCGGTTTCGGGGCTCGCATTGCCAAGATGTTTGGTGCAAAGATAGAAGTGCCCAGGGTACATGCGGTCAACGATATTTCTTTGCAGATCGAACAAGGTGAAGTGCTTGGTCTGGTTGGTGAATCCGGCTGTGGCAAATCCACGCTTGCCCGTCTTATTGCCGGCATCCATGCGCCGACCAGCGGTGTAGTCAGCTACCGCGGCAAGCCCGTAGCAGCGACTGAAGGCAACCGCCAGGTCAAGCTCGTGACTGAAGTCCAGATGATTTTCCAGGACCCTTACGCTTCCCTAAACCCCAGGCACCGCATCAACAAGATCATTGGCCAGGGCCCTTTGCATCACGGTCTTGTCTCGGCCAGTGAACTTGACGACTATGTTTGTGAAATGATGCGCCGAGCAGGCATTGATCCGTCATATCGCTTTCGCTACCCGCACCAGTTTTCGGGCGGTCAGCGGCAACGCATCGGCATTGCCCGGGCACTTGCCATGCAGCCAGAGTTTCTCGTTTGCGACGAAGCTGTCGCAGCCCTGGATGTGTCGATTCAGGCACAGGTCCTGAACCTCTTCATGGAGTTGCGAGAAAAACTGAAACTGACCTATCTGTTTGTCAGCCATGACCTGGGTGTGGTCAAACACCTCAGCGATCGGGTTGCGATCATGTATCTGGGCAAGCTTGTCGAGCTCGCACCAGTTGATGAAATCTATTCACATCCCAATCACCCATACACGAAGGCGCTGCTAGGCAACATGCTGACGCTGGAGTCTCGCAACCACACCTTCGTACCTATCAAGGGAGAAATTCCCTCGCCCTTGTCTCCCCCATCGGGGTGCAAATTCCATCCAAGGTGTCCGCACGCTACCAAGCGCTGCAGCACCGAGGAACCGGAACTGAGGGAGATAGCACCGCAGCATTTTTCGGCGTGCCACTTAAATGGTTGATTCTGCAACAAGCTTGGTCTTTCCCTAAGGAGTAGCAAAATGGTAGTAGCAAAAACTTCAGCCCTGCTAGGTGCTGTCACTTTGGCGCTTTCGGTTATGGCTGGCTCAGTTCAGGCCCAGGAACTCAGAGTTGGTGTGCGTGCAGGCCCAGAAGCCATGGATCCCCACTATATGGCTCTTGGCAACCAAATCGCTGCCATGAAAAACATCTATGAGGCATTGGTTGCCTTCGATGAAAACCTGCAGATCAAGCCTGGTCTGGCAGAAAGCTGGAAACCCATCAGTGACACCACCTGGGAATTCAAACTTCGTCCCAACGTCAAGTTCCATGATGGTTCAGTACTGACTGCTGAAGACGTCAAATTCTCAATCGACCGTGTGCCAAAGGCTGCAGGACCTGACGGCGGGCTGGTCATCAACACCCGCAACATCAACAGCGTTGAAGTGATCGATCCGCTGACAGTCCGCATTTCGACCAGCGTGCCCAACCCAGCCCTGCCACAGGATCTGGCACGTGTTGGTATCGTTCCACGCTCAATCGGGCAGGCCACCGTTGAGGATTTCAACAGTGGCAAGGCAGCCATTGGTACCGGCCCATTCAAGTTGAAGTCATTTACCGCACGTGAAGGCTTCGTGGTCGAACGCAACCCTGAATACTGGGGTGGTGAAGTGCCATGGGAGAAAGTCACATTTACAGAAATCTCCAATGACGCTGCCCGTGTTGCTGCTTTGCAATCCAACCGTGTCGATGTCGTAAACTACGTTCCCTTCAGCGACGTGGAACGTTTGCGTAACCGCAAGGACGTCAAGCCAGTACAAGGCGAGTCGATCTACGTCTTCCTGCTCTATCCTGACCACCGCCCACAAAGCAACCTGGTCACCGATAAAGCAGGCAAGCCCTTGCCACAAAACCCGCTGGCAGACCGCCGCGTGCGTGAAGCCCTGTCACTGGCCATTGACCGCAAGGCCATTGTCGACCGAGCACTGGAAGGATTCGCGAAACCCGCCAACCAGCTGATCGATGACAAGTTCTTTGGTGCCATCCCCAACCCGAAACCACTCGAATACGATCCACAGAAAGCCAAGGCTTTGCTTGCCGAGGCAGGCTATCCGGACGGATTCAAGCTGCCCCTGCACTGCACCAACGACCGTTTGCCTGGCGATGGCGCAACATGCCGGGCTCTTGGACAAATGCTCTCACGCATCGGGATTGACACGGATGTCAATGCCATCTCTCGTACTGTCTTTGTACCGGCAAGGACCCGTGGTGAATACATCCTCACCATGGCAGGCTGGGGTTCGGTCAGCGGTGAAGCCGGCTACACCATGTCCTCAATTGCCCACACCAACGACAAAAGCAAGGGTCTGGGTGCATTTAACGTCTCCAATGTTTCCAACCCCAAGAGCGATGAGTTGATCGCCAAGGCCATGAAGACACTGGACGATGCAGAGCGCCGCAAACTGTTCGAAGACGCCATGCAGACTGTGCTGGATGACTACGCCATCATCCCCGTGCTTCAATTGTCATCCGTCTGGGGAGTGCGCTCCGACAAGGTAGATTTCACACCACGTGTGGACGAAGAAACCTTGCCCTACTTCATGCAGCCAGCCAAAAAATAAAGTCATACTCAGTACGATGTAGTACAGGGACCTCCAGGGTCACCCGCATGAGAATGCGGGTGACCCTGTTTTTTATCACCAAGCTACAAGAAGATGATTGTTACCTGAGCCACTAAAGCCGTCACCCTGAAACACGCTCGGAGAGTTCACTTAATGATTCTTTTGACAATTCCAAAAGACTTCATCTGCTCGGCAGTTACATAAAACATGTCTTCAGGTGGTGTTCGTCTGGCCATCTCCAGCACGGCATCCGGTATACCACTTCTGGCAAGCTGTTGCATCATGGTTTCGTTGGCACTGCGTGACATGAATTTTGAGAAACTGGACTTATCGTCCACGATCAGACTGGCCTGGTGGAACCCAAACTCAGCCTCCGGAAAGGCAAGCAAGTTGTCGCTGGCTGCGGCAATCAGGACACAGGCACTTGAACACTCCACGGTTACGACTACCGTGAGACCATGCTTTCTGACGATCGCTGCAACCTTGGTAGCGGCATCAAGAACACCGCCAGGACTATTAATTAACAAAGGACGATTGCCATGTTGATGCAACAAATCAATCAGGCTCTCAAGTGTCTCATCACCGATAAACCCGTCCAAGACATACATCCCATTTGACTCAAAGGTAAACCTGGCAAACGGTGTGTGCTGCAGCATTCTTGCTAGATCCGCACGATACTGGAAATGCGAGAGCGACGAAACGGTGTCGATGGCCAACAATCCGGTCAATGCCCACCCTACCAATACTGCCGACCTGCTGCCTGCTGACAGGCCCTCGACGTAAGCAAGCATCAACGTGATAAAACAGATGATAAGCAGAGCCACACCAGCAAGGACGATCAACAACTGCCCGGTCTCGCTGGCATCCAGAAAAACGTATCTGTTCAGGCACGCAGCTACCAGAACGCAGCACAGGATAAAAGCCAGGCGCCAGAACCTCATGGTGATATCCAGTCCATTGCGTTATTCATCACCATGATCATCAAGATCACAATGAAGTACAAGATTAGCCCGGAGAAGCTCAGGACAATCTGAAGAGCACCGTTCTTTCTATATGAAACAGCGTATCTACCCTGATCCCATGACATTTCACCATGCCTTCGAAGCATGAAATAAGACACGATCATGGTAATGAATGACACCCCTGGAATGCCGAAACCCAGTCCCTTGGCAAAAACAGTGAAGTCCCTTGCAAGCGCCCTGCTGACCCCGAGCCTGTTCTGATTGCAATCTCTGACGCGTATGCCAAAGATGCTCTTGCCCGGAGTAGTTCCGACAAACCCCAGAAACACACCGCTCACAAGACAGCCCAGTGCCACTGTCATCATGCTGTCGGCGATAGGATGGACATGATTGAAGAAAGAGTCAGCCGCCAGAGGATCGAAGCTGTACCAGAGATAGCCCACGAATCCCCAGCCTATCAACCCAAAAACCGTCACATCCAGCATCCGTGCAAAAAATCGTCTCCACGGTGCTACGGGTGCGGTACACCATCCTGAGGCGCAATCCGCTCCTGATGTTGTAACGTTCTGGGAAGGACTGATCGCCGGGTCATGCACTGTCATGACAGTAACAGGATCCAATGCTGCAGTTATATTCTCAGGCGAACTGTCCATAACAAGCATTGGATGTTTCGCGAACTCATACCAAACTCCTGAATTCTCTTGGCTGACCAGTGTCCTGTCATCAATAACCCGCTTTTCATGGAGCTCGATCATCTTCTCCCGAGTAAACGGGCCGACCGAATAATTCCCTTCTCTATAGAAAAACATTCCCCTACCCCTATCATCTCCATGCAAAGCGATCCACCGCCCCATGGAATTGAACCCTATTGTTGCAAGGAAAAGAAGCCTGTGCAGCCACCGCCACCAAAATTTGTTGACAAGCAAACATACCAACAACGTGGGGACAATACCACTTCACGCACCAAGTTGCCGCCGAGGGCTCCCGAAGACTGGCGTAAATCTGATATGGGTGAACATGAAGACAAGACGTTGGTGTTCGTCTTTTTTGAGGTTTGGAAACGCACTGGCCAGGCCAACGTCCTGCACAGCTTGTTGCTGGATTGAGAGCCTGACCTGCTGGGGCCGCCGGCTCGATAGCCGGGACGGCCCCATGTCATCTAGACTGTGATCTTTCCGGTGTACAGGCACCAGAGTACCAGCGCATCAGCAACTAGCAGAATGATCAGGTACAACAACTCTATGCCCTGGAACACAGGCTTGCCATCTTTCTTTTCTTTCCTGGTCCAGATATATACTGGCAAGCCGACCGTCTGGAGGATCGGAACCAGTGCTAGGTAGCTCAGTTCGCTGGCATAGAAAATGAACAGGCAGAACAAAGCCCCCAGAATGCCACTGGTCAGTGCCAACGTCTTGCCTTTCTTGGCATACTTGTCGTATTCGCCATTCAGGCAAAGTTTGGCGATGAAAAGCGTCGTGGTGATATATGCAGGCACCACCATCAACGCACTGATGTTATACATCGTGTTCCAGGCATTGTTGGAGAAATAGACCAACAGCATGGCTGCCTGCATGACAGCACTGCTGACCCAGAGTGAAACGCTGGCAGCATCATTTTTGTTGGTCTTGGCAAATGCCTTGGGGAATGCTCCGTTGATGCCTGCTGCCATAGGAATTTCCGCGCACAGCATGGTCCAAGCCAACCACCCTGCCAACACGGAGATGATCAAACCGACGCTCATCAGCCAGTTGCCCCACTCCGCCCCTACGACATGTTGGAGTACACCTGCTGTCGACGGGTTTGCCACCTGTGACAATTCAACCTGGGTCATGGCTCCGAACGGCAAGACTGAGAGCAGCATGTAGATGATCAACGCAATCAGGAACCCGATCAGGGTCGCCTTGCCAACATCGTTCTCATCGCGGGCACGGCCCGATAGCACGACAGCTCCTTCAACCCCGATAAAGGCCCAGAGCGTCACTGTCATCGGTGCCATGATCTGAGCCGCAAGCGAGACAGGTGTACCTTTGCCTCCTGGCTCGCTCATGACCTGTGGTGATGTGCCCCAGAAGTTGTCAAAGAGTTGCGAATAATCGATCAGCACACCCAGCAAAATCACAAACAGGATAAGTGGCACAAGTTTGGCGATTGTCCCAAGCGTGTTGACAAACCCTGCAACCCTCGTCCCTGACAGGACCAGGAAGTTATATCCCCAGATCAGGACTGAGCCGCAGATGATTGAGGTGAGATTGTTGCCATCCGTAAAGACACCCGGAAAAAACTCATTGAACGCATCCATCAGGATCACTGCAAAGGCCACGTTGCCAAAGCAGGTCATCAGCCAATAGCCCCAGGCGACGTTAAAGCCGATAAAGGAACCAAACCCCTCCTGTGCATACATATAGACGCCAGCCTGCAAGTCCGGACGCATGTCCGACAGCATCCTGAATGCGTTGGCAATGAAATACACGCCTATGCCTGCAATAATCCAGGCAATGATCACTGGCCCGACAGCGGAACTGGCCGCTGTATTCTGAGGCAGGCTGTAAACCCCCCCTCCCAACATTGAGCCCACCACAATTGCTATCAGGGCAAGCATGCCGAGCTTTGAGTCGGAACCCGACTGGCTGCTGGCCTGCACCGATTTTCCTTGATCTTGATTAGCCATTTTTCTGCCTTGCACGAGTTACATGACAAACTGCCCGGCTCAAGGCCGGGCTGCCGGTATTTACTGTCGACCTTTCTTGATTGAAGAAAGCTTGTGACTTCTGAAATTGATATGGCCCGGCACTTCCCTGGGGGCCCGGTCTTCCTCGACAATGGCCCTTACCCAGTAATCACCGTTCTGGTCCACGCTGATTCCCTGAATTTCATGTTCAAATCCTGGGAACCGGCGGTCAAACTCCTGTAAGGCTTGGAGGTATCCCGTGATTCCGGTATCGCCTGCGGGCAAACGTTCGCCTGGCATAAGAACCGGAATTCCTGGAGGATAAGGAACCAGCATGCTTGCTGCGATACGGTTGGCAAACTCTGAAACCTTGACCCGCTCGGTCTGGTAACGCACCACTTTCTGGTAGGCCTGTGCAGGGGTCAGCACAGGCTCAGGCATCGTCTTGACGGCATCACTGCTGTGCTTCATGAGATCCAGCTCCTGCATGGCATCATGCATCTGCTGGCAAAGCTCTTTCAGCGTCATGCTGGCATACTTCGGGGAAATGCTTGCCAAAGAAGGGATGGCATCAACGGCCATGGCGCCACTGTCATAAAGTCGCTTAAACTCAAGCAGGCTCTCGATCAGGGTACCCCATTTCCCTTTGGTAATGCCGACAGAAAAGAGTATCAGCAACGTGTAGTCACCTGTGCGTGCCACTTCAGTCCTGCGGTCATCCAGGAACTTGCTGACGATGCTTCCTGGAATGCCATGGGGCTGATGCTTGCCATCAGGCGTGATCCCAGGGCAAGTAATGCTGACTTTGACGGGATCAAGCATGCAGTCGATCTCTGCAATGTCTTCATCAGCAAACCCATGCCAGCTTTCGCCAGCCTTCAGCGTCCACATTTCCGGATTTCTGCTCAGCAGGTCAATCGGAGCCTTGTGGAATGGATAAGTCTGACCGGAAACGGGATCCTTGACCTCCTGAGGCTGCAATACATCGAAAAACCAGGACGATGCCCCTTCCTCTTCCGCCAACTCATGCTTGACGTTCACGACAGCCTGGCGAAATGCAATCGCTTCCTCGATCGACTCCTGAACCAGGGAATAGCCGGCCCTGCCCTGCATCATCGAAACAGCAACATCGATCGAAGCGATAATCGGATAGTAAGGCGACGTTGTGCCATGCATCATGAATGCATCATTGAAGTCATCAAAATCAAGCGGGGCACGATTGCTTGGCTTGACATGAATCATGGATGCCATGGACAGCGCCGGAAGCATTTTGTGGGTTGACTGCACGGCGAACAGGGTCGGCCGATTGGGGAAGTCTTCAGGCACATCCATGGCAAAGCGACCGCTGTAGAGCGGATGGAACTTGGCATAGGCGTACCATGCCTCGTCGAAATGAATGCGCGGAACACTTTCACCGAGCTCTTTGACAACCTTGTTGACGTTATAGATAAACCCGTCATAGGTGCAGTTGGTCACAACGGCATAGGTTGGGTCCTGGCTGACCGCATCCTTTGTCAGTGCACTGTCTTTGATCAGTTTGTTGACAGCATTTTTCTTGAGCCTGTTCAAAGGAATAGGACCAATCAAGCCATAGCCGTTGCGGCTTGGCAACAGATAGACTGGTCTTGCCTGAGAAAGCGTCAAGCCATGGTTCAGTGACTTGTGGCAGTTGCGGTCAACCACCGCAATCTCATTGGCACCGACAGCGCCTTGTGCAACGATCCGGTTGGAGCCAGAGGATCCGGCAACACCGTAGAAAGTCCATTTGGCACCAAACAACTTGGCTGCAATCTCTTCCGATTTTTTCGGAGGGCCGGAGTGCACAAGATAATCACCCATCTCCGCAGTCGCAACACCGATATCGGCGCGCATCATGTTCTCACCAAAGAAATTGATGAACTCGATGCCAACCGGGTGCTTGAGATAGGCCATTCCACCCATGTGCCCTGGGCAGTCCCAGTAGTAGTCGCCGTCCTCTGTGAAGTCTTTCAGAGTTTTGAAATAAGGTGGCAGCAGCTTTTCTGCATACCGGTGGACAGCGGTATAGATGCGATTGGCAGTAAAGGCTGGTGTCTCTGAATACAGGTAGACATATTCATTGACTTCCTTGAGGATAGAGACTGGAATACCAGTCACAACATCCTTGTCTGACAACAGGAACACCGGCACTGTCTGATTGCGCTCACGGATCTGCCCAATCAATTCTTCATAAGCAGGCAACGCTGAAGGAGCATCATCCCAAAGGATTGCAATAAATCCGAAACGCGGGCTTTGACGGATATAGGCAACGCCTGACTGTACATCGGCGGCTTTCTGGATTTTGAAACCGCGCTCTGCAATAGCCTCAGCCAATGCATCAATCGCCTGGGCTGCGGGCATACCTGCAGTTATTTTCTCGGTAAGGACCAAGAGTGCGTTGTGGTTGAACTTCATGACTCAATCTCCGCTCAGTTTCCGGGATACTTCCTGTCAATTGCCTGACAACAGACGTGCTAGACCAGGCATTGCTTTAAAGCTTGATGTGCCCTGTGGCGTAAAGTGCGATGACAATCACATCAATACAAAGAAGCAAGGCCACACCAATACGTTCGCCACGCAGCAGCGGAACCTTCGGGGATTCATTGCTGCGGGCCCAGAAAAACAGGGGTAGTCCCAGCGTCAGGAGAACGGGCGTCATGACAACATACTCCACCTGACTGGCATAGAGCATGAACAGGCAAAACCCAGAACCGACCAGGCTGGCAAACAGGGCATGTCCCTGTCCCTTGACTTGTTTTTTCTTGAACTCCCCAGTCAGGCAGTTCTTGAGCAGGAAAGCCGCTGAACCAAAGTAGGCTGGAAGCACGCAGATTGCAGAAATCCCTAGCAGCGTAAGCCACGCGTCATGAGAAAAGTACACAAGAAGGACAACACTCTGCATCAGCCCGCTACTCACCCACAGCGCGACAGATGCGGCACCTTTGCTGTTCTCTTTTGCAAACGCAGCTGGAAATGTTCCATTCTGACCTGCAGCTTGCGGTATTTCTGCGCAGATCATGGTCCAAGCTAGCCAACTCGTCAGGATCGAAACCAACACGCCGATATTGATCAGCCATTCACCCCAGTCGCCCGTCAGGTGCTTCATGACTCCCGCAGTCGACGGGTTGGGTATCTGACTCAGTTCGTGCTGCGACATCACACCGAATGGCAGCAGGGATACCAACATGCAAATCACAAGTGCCAGCACAAAGCCAATGAATGTTGCCCGGCCAACATCCTCTTTATTCCTGGCCCGCGCTGAAAGCGCTACTGCGCCCTCCACACCGATAAAGCACCACAGCGCCACATACATCGGGGAGAGCGTCTGATTCAGAATCGAACCAAGTGCCTTCTGGCCCTGCGCTGGTTCATGTCCCCACACATCAAAGCCGAGCTTGGACATGTCCAAGAAATAAACAACGGCAGCGACAAACGCGACCAGCGGGATCAGCTTGACCACCGTGCCGACAGTGTTGACGAACCCAGCCAACCGGGTGCCTCTCAAAACCAGGAAGTGGAACCCCCAGATGAGAATGGAAGCACCAATGATGGAGGGGATGTTGTTGCCGCCCTTGAAGTCACCCGGCATGAAGTAGTTCAGCGTATCCATGACCATGACAGCAAAAGCCACGTTGCTGAAGATGGTCATCAGCCAATAGCCCCAGGCCACCAGGAATGCGCTGAGTGGACCAAACCCTTCCCGAGCATACATGTAGATGCCAGAATTCAGGTTTGGATGTAGATCAGAAAGCACCATGAAGGTTTTGGCCATGTAATACATACCAAAACCGCTGAGCACCCATGCAATGGCCACAGGTCCAAGGGCGGAAGTCTCAGCCATGTTCTGTGGCAGGCTATCAACACCACTGCCAATCATGGAGCTCACAACAATGGCAACCAAGGCGGCAAGCCCTAGTTTCTGGTCAACATTCTGTCCTGTCTTCACGGCAACCTCTGCTGGGAAACACGCTGTAATTTTGAACAGCAATGACAGTGGTTTCCTGTCGCTGCGGTCGGCAAATCATTGTTTGGTTTCCCAGCAACAAATTTGCCCGTTATTTCTGCTAAGTTTAAAAGATTAACCTTGCTGTCATTCTTGCCAAGATTTATCTGACATAGCATTTTGCACGCAGCACAAAGCCACGACAAAATCGTTCGGCACATCAATTACAAGATTTTCAAAAACTTTAAAAATCTTAAAACAACAATAATTCTTAAGCAACGCTACCAATTTTTAAAACAAGGTCTTTTCTACTTGCAAAGAAGAGGAAAGTCTGGATGCCCCTACCCATCAGCTTTTGAAAATCACATTTAACTCTTTGATTTAAATTTATTTTTACAAAAAAGTAACCTCATTTGAATTTTGACCCAGAATTCATTGCAAGAGTTTTTTTATTCTTGTTTTTCAGTAGAGAAGTGTTGTTTTTCATCCAGAAACCTGAGTACATGCATGTAACCAACTTAACTATGATCAAGGAACAGCATGCTGATTTGACGTTAATTGCAGGCCCAAACACCTACTTTTTAAGGTCGGATAATCATGAAGCTGCAGGACCAATCGTTGCCAAAAAAACCTATAAAACCAACATCAAACAAACATCCTTGTAATGACCTGCTAAAACCTGCTCAGGTGATAGTCGAGGAAATCACTATGAGTTTGAAGATGAAAGAAGGCATCACACGATGCACAGCCAAGCACAAGAGCACACTGGTACTGGACATCATCCAGGGCAAAACAACGGTATCGCAAGCCATTCGTGACATTGCTCCCTCGGAAGTGGAGCAATGGATTAACGATGCCAAACAAGGTATGGAGAACGCTTTGGGAGCCAATACACTGTATGTCAAAGAACAGTATGAACGCCAGATCAAAGACTTACAAAAGGCATACGGCGAAGCGATGTTGGATCTCAGAGCGCGCAAAAAATGCAGTCCCTGTTGGGCGAGGATGAGGAATGACTGAGACGATCCGCCAGGGACAAAAGAAAGATGGGTTCACCGTCTCGATCTCTAAATAAACTAAGTCAGTGGTTCGGTATTCCCCGCCGCACGATCTACTACAAACCCACCAAGACAGTCCCGAAGGTCTATCCTGCCCTTGCAGAACCCGTCAGAGCAATGATCGAAAAATCGCCGTCATTCGGTTATCGCACCGTGGCGGCTGTGTCAATAAGCATTCAATTTTCCTCAGAGGGATGTGGGTATTATTGGATGCCTGGTGACCGCAAGGCCACGACCGCCGGTAGTGCTCTTTGACCATGCCCTGATTGCTCGCATCGAAACACTGGACCGCGTCCCCGGGCCATTTTTGCTTCGCTCGGACAATCTGCTTGTTTTCACAAACCACAGCTACACGGCATTGGTGCGCAGCTATGGCCTGCGACAAGAGCTCATCACGCTCAATGCCCGTAGCAAAACGGCATAGTGAAATGCGTGATCAGAACGCTTAAAGAGCAATGTGCTATCGGTACCGTTTCGAAACCCTGCAGCATGCCAGCCTCATCATTGGTGACTGGATACGCCTTTACAACCATCGGCGCCCACATCAGACGCTGAATATGAAACCCCCAGCACAAGCCTATGCACTAGCCGCCTGACATGAGCAAAAACCGCTGGGTCCTTCATTGAAGAGTTGCATTATGGCATGACCGATATTATTGTGATCTACTATTAATAGCAGCACTCTTGCCATTTGTCCTGTGCCACAGTCCACTTGGGAGCAACAAAACGACCAAACAAAAAAAAGAAGCTATTTTCACGAGGAGTGACAATTTTTTGGTCGATATTGAAGGAGCAACTCCTGTAATGAAATTTTTTCGTCATCACTCTCACCACGAAACTCACCACATGAAGAATATTGGCTGGTTGCGAGCCGCTGTTCTTGGTGCCAATGACGGTATTATTTCCACAGCCAGCTTGGTTGCTGGAGTTGCTGCTGCTCAGATCAGCCACACAAATATCATTACAACAACTGTGGCTGGACTGGTAGCCGGAGCCATGTCGATGGCAGCCGGTGAGTTTGTGTCAGTTTATTCACAAGCAGACACTGAAAAAGCAGATCTGGAAAGGGAGTCAGAAGAACTACAAAGCAATCCGAAAGCCGAACATCGTGAGTTAGTTACTATCTACATGCGACGCGGACTGGATCCAATTCTGGCTGATCAGGTTGCAACTCAATTGACAACTCACGATGCGCTAGGAGCACATGCGCGTGATGAACTGGGCATCTCAGAGAGATTAAAAGCGCGTCCTGTCCAAGCTGCCATAGCCTCAGCAGCAAGCTTCTCCGTAGGTGCTGCCATGCCACTTTTCGTTGTGTTGCTGGCTCCCGAACATAATCTGCTCACTTGGATCATTGTCACATCGATCCTGTTTCTTGCCTTGCTCGGAGCTGCTGCAGCAACTGTGGGTGGCACTTCTCTTGTCAAAGGTGCTCTGCGTGTAGCGTTCTGGGGAACATTTGCAATGGCCATCACAGCAGGCGTTGGAGCAGTGTTTGATACAACCTAGACGTCCAGAACAAGAAGGCTAACCCAACATAGCACAAACAGGGCTTACCTGCTTCATCCAACATGCACAAATTAAAGTGCACCCAAAAAAATGGGCTCGCGCTGCTCCAGAGATTCTACTCAGTCGATCTTTAACCATATGTCTATATATTGAACTGGCTTGACACCGAAAGGATTGGTGATAGTGTCAGTCAGAAATTTTGTTTCTTAAGTTTGAACATAAAACCCAGAAAACTGAAGTATTTCATCCCACATCTGCCGCACATATAGCGACGTCCAGTCAGCAGCAATTTTTGAAGTGGAGTACGAGGAATGCGCGCAAGTGGAACGTGACATAATTTGCACCGCATAATGACCAATATTCCTTTACGAATATTCATAAATCATTATTTGCGGAAAGAATAGCACACCACATTCATTTACAACAGTAGCCGTCAGTAAGTTTGTATAGTTCAAAGCAGTGTTATGCTTTTGGTTAAATCAATAAATCCATCAAATTTCAAGATGCAATGGTAATCCTCCCGTAAAAGTGAGAATCTTGAAAGTAGAGTTTTCTTATTGAGGAGTTCTACGACATGAAAAAATCGAGATTGTCCGACAGCCAGATCCTGCAGGCGCTCAAGCGTGTGGAGCAGGATGCGACCGAGTGAATGTGGACAAGCAATCATGAGCACCCGGTAATCCCCCCGGCTAATAAAGGCGAACAGAAGTAGAATTTTCTCGTTAAGGGAGAGTTCTGCATGAAGAAGTCGAAGTTTTCGGATAGCCAGATCATTGATGCGCTGAAGCGTGCCGAAGGCGGGGTGTCGGTGCCGGAGTTGTGCCGGGAATTAGGGATCAGCTCGGCGACGTTTTACAAGTGGCGGGCGAAGTATGGTGGGCTGGACGTTTCGATGATGGCCCGGATGAAGGAGCTGGAAGCGGAGAATGCGCGGCTCAAGAAGATGTATGCCGAAGAGCGCCTGAAGGCGGATATTCTGCAGGAGGCGATTACAAAAAAGTGGTGAGGCCATCTCAGCGACGTGAGATGGCCAAGCGGGCTGTCAGCGAGAGAAATGCGTCAATTCGCGTGGCTTGCCAAGCATTCGGAGGTGAGTCAGACGTGCTATCGGTATTCGGCCAAGCGCAATGCCGAGAACGAGGAAATCGCCGGCTGGCTGATGCTGCTGACTGACAATCATCGCAACTGGGAATTCGGGCTGTGCTTTCTGTATCTGCGTAACGTGAAGGGCTTCGCCTGGAACCACAAGCGGGTCTATCGCATTTACCGGGAATTGGAACTGAATCTGCGGATCAAGCCCAGGAAACGGCTGGTACGGGACAAGCCCGAGGCGTTGGCCGTACCGACGGCCATCAACCAGGTCTGGTCCATGGATTTCATGCACGATCAGCTCGAAGACGGCCGTTGCTTCCGGTTGTTCAATGTGATCGATGATTTCAACCGGGAAGCCCTGGGCATCGAGATCGATTTTTCTCTGCCGGCAGCGCGGGTGATTCGGGCGCTGGAGCAGATCATCGAATGGCGAGGCAAGCCGGCTGCTATCCGTTGCGACAACGAGCTAATGGCAATAGCCTAATCAAAAAAGCAACAAACCACCTCAAGGCCACATAATGTGGCCAAAAAATTAAGCGTCATCTGAACGCTCTGCCTTCAGGTCACTTCCACGTTTAATGTCAGGCGACGATTTATCATAATGAACACAAGATCCATCAGCATATGCGGCGGTCTTTACCGAACTTGAAACAATCAGGGTGCCCAGTGGAAGGTCCGAACATTATCTACGGGGTCCAAATGGCCCCAACGGCCCCGGTGAGGGAGATCGATCCACTGGGCAGAACTTCACGGTAACTCTCATAGAGGGTTTCAGATTTGACTAAGGCATAGGTCACCCTGGCTAGTTTGGCCATCACTGCCGTCATGGCTTTGCGTTTGCGGTCGGCATCGTTTGGTGCCTGTTGTGTATAGCGTTGGAATTTATTTCGAAACGAGTTTTCGCGCTGGCGCACAGCGATCGTAGCGGCTAAATAGAACGCTTGGCGTAGCCTGGCATTTCCTCGTTTTGACAGTGAGTCCTGGCCCCTGGCGTTTCCTGACTGGCACTTAGCCAAGTTCAATCCGCAATATTTCAGGAATTGCTTGTGGTGATTAAAACGGCGCAGATCTCCGGCTTCGGCCAAAATGGTAAGGGCAATAATTGGACCAATGCCTGGTATGGATAGCAAAATTTGGTAGTCGCAACGCCCGCTGAGTAACGCGTGCGCTTGCCGTTCCAATTTCTGCCGCATCTGGTTTAACTCCAGCAGACGTTGCAATTGCAGCTGAAAAGTTTGGCAGGCTAATGAATCTTCGGCACATGGCAATCCAATGCTTTGCTGGGCTAACCGATACAACTCGATGAGTTTTACCGCTTTGTTGACTTTGCGTCCGACAATCGGTGAAGCAATGTTTATGAAAGAGTTCAGATCAAGCTTGGTAATTGCCTCTGGTGTGGGAAATCGTAAAAGATATTGGATCCACCACTCACAACGCGTCGAGCTCCACCACCGCCCCATTTCAGGAAAATACAGCGGCAAATAATGGGTGAGGATGGAGTGTTGCAGTCGTGTGCGGCTCATCGTGATATGCCAATAGGTCTTGGAAAGCTCCTGAATATCGTGAAAGCCAGATGCAACCGGATCAATGTACTTCTGCGTAATTCCTTGCTTGAGCAGTTGAAGCAATGTGAACGTGTCTTTTGGATCATTTTTATCCCAGGAATTGAACATGATTTCCCGGTACCTGGCACTGGCCAGTGAAGAAATCAGGCAAACATCCAGGCCTTCAGCGACTAAGCGATAGCCCAAAGTGCGATGATAGTTACCCGTTGCTTCAAAGCCGATACGACATAGCTGGGGCAGGCTGTGAGCAAGCTCTACAATGCGTTGATGATCTTGGCCAGAGTTCGCCATGCGAAAGCGGCGTGTGTGACCGTCTGCGGTTTCGACCATTACCACGTTGAAATCCTTGGCAATATCAATTGCCATCCAGGAACCATAAGACGTATGCTGTACGCGGTCAGTCATGGGGAGTACTCCTCTCAAGATGTCGTAATCAAGAGAATGGACTTGTTGCTTATGACTGACTAGTTCCCATTGTGCATGTACTACGGCCCCGAGAACATCAGCGGCTTGATGCAAAACTAGGCAGAAAAGCAGCAGATAAAGATCGATTACATCCAGCCCGGAAAACCGCAGCAGAATGCCTATGTCGAGCGCTTCAACCGGACCGTAAGATACGAGTGGCTATCGCAGCATTACTGGTCGGATCTCGATGAGGTCCAGCTTTTCGCCACTCAGTGGATATACGAATACAATCATGACCGCCCCAACATGGCCTTGGGCGGCATGCCCCAAACATCGACTGGCCGTGGTTACTTAGCGTTTTCTACTTTCGATCACTATAATGGGGGGATTACCACACCTGTTCATGACGATTTAATAAGTGCAGGCGATCACGGATAAATGGCTGATGGAGCACAACGAATATCGCCCGCACGATGCACTGGGTGGCATGCCACCGGTGAAATATATACCCCAATTAGCCCATGCCCAAAATCTCTACGACACACTGTCCACTTGACAGGTGGACTTACGAATACATGTGAGACGCTTTGCAGCAGGGGAAAAATTCGATACAAGGCTCTCGCGTTGACCGCAAGGCGAATCATTCATCAAAATTTATTCTTTCTTTCTCTATAACAAGAGGCATATTTCGTAGTCTGGTATGTAAAGAACCAATATATTCACCAAGAAGCCCCATAAAGAAAATCTGTACGGCAGAAAAAAAGAACAGCCCGATGACCAATGGAGCAATCCCCAACTGGAACGAATCCCAATAGATTATTTTTGCTATTAAAAAGCCAATCGCCACTATTAAACTCAAAAAAGACACAACAAAGCCACCCATTGTCATAATTCTGAGAGGAACCTTTGAGTGGTTTGTAATTCCAAGCATGGCAATATCAAAAAGCGTATAAAAGTTATTGCTTGTAATACCTCTTTTACGCCTAGGTTGCTTAAACGGAACTGTCGCGATAGGGAATCCAATCTCACATAAAAGACCACGAAAATAAGGGTATGGATCATTGAGCGTCTTTAAAACATCAAGCACAACACGATCAAACAAGCCCGCACCCGTCGCATTTTTCACAAGGGGAACCTCAGAAATTTTGCTTATTGTGTGGTAATACATTTTCCGGATAAAAAACATAAATTTTGACTCTTCGCTCTCCGGCTTGACAGCCAATACTGTTTTATATCCTTCCTCCCATTTTCTGATGAATTCAGGTATCATTTCTGGAGGATCCTGAAGATCAGATGCCATCAATATGGCTGCATCACCTCTTGCTTGCAAGAGCGCATAATATGGGGATCTTATATGCCCAAAATTACGGGCGTTGACTATTACCTTTACGCGTTTATCTTTGGCCGCAATGGCACGTAATTTTGATACAGTATCGTCTGTTGAAGAATTATCAATGCAAATATGCTCATATTCATAAGGAAGTGTCTGCATAGTTGCTTTAATTCGTTGATAAAGTTCTTCAATATTTTCCCCCTCGTTATAACAAGGAGTTACGATACTTATTAATTTAGCCATTCGAAAACACCATTTTTTTCAAGAGAATGAAACTCAGAACCGCGCAAATCGGCAATAAAATAGCGCCCGATAAAAATGGACTATACCCATTACTTTCAAAAAACCCAATACCCGCCACATTTAAAAAATATACAAAAAAATAAACCGCAACAAACCGAAAAATCTTCCTATTGTCATGGGAAGAAAAAACCAATGTTCCGATAGTTTTAAAATTAAATAGCACACCCAAAATTGTTGACAACGCCAGAGCAGCGCTGTAGTGAAGATTTATCGCAAGAAAAACGGCAAAAACCCCATACCCGAAGGCTGTATTTAACAGACCAACTGCCAGAAATTTTAAAAACTGCTTACTTGCTACTTGCACTGGAAACCCCAACAGAGTGAATCATTTTATTTTCACTCATTATTTGATTCCCCCATAGAGGTTCAACATTTGTTGAGAACCGACAGTGCCACACACCTTTGGATCAAGTGCTTCAATTTTTATTCTTTGCCTGAGAAGCGGATTATCGTTTAGAGCTTCAAGTAGCCACGAACCAAAACCGCCATCTTGCAGATGATCCTCAATAGTCGTTACTTCCTCATATCCAATAACCTGCAATGCCTGGATTTGCTTATTGTCCATCCCCCATAGAGGCATCGAATACACTGCAGGACGCTTGCCTTCAGCTTTACTTTGCCTACTCATCGCATAAGTTAAAGTAGCCCCTGTTGTCAAAATTGCTTCACCTGATGTCCCAAGCGAAACTTCAAGCCATCTTCCTGGTTCTACTGAAGGAACTTCATCGTGAAAACAAGGCTCACCAGCTTTGCCTAAACGTAGGTAAGACGGCCCTGGGTTTTCAACTAAATAGCGCATGCACGCACGGGTTTCCATTGGATCACCAGGTGCAGCGATCAACATGTTTGGAAACGAGCGCATTAGCGCGTAGTCTTGAACCGCATGGTGTGAATAACCCAATGCTCCGTATGCAAGGCCACCACCAACAGAAACTATAGTTACAGGTAAATTGTGATATGCAACATCATTACGGATTTGTTCGGCACAACGGAAAGTCGGAAAATTAGCAATGGAATAGGTAAACACGTGATATCCTTCCGACGCCATCCCAGCCGCCAACCCAGTCATGTTCTGTTCTGCAACCCCCGCATTAATGAAACGGTCTGGAAATTCTTCAGCAAACGGCTCTACTACCGAATAGCCCAAATCACCAACAATCAGTGCAATCTGAGGATGCAATCGTGCCAAAGTTACCAACTCGTCAATAAAAGCATTACGCATCGTTCAATTCCTCAAGTGCCTGAGCCAACTGTTCCGCCGAAGGAGATTTGTAGTGCCATGCAACACTGTTTTCCATAAAACTCACACCCTTACCCTTGACAGTGTGGGCAATCAGAAAAGAAGGCTTGTTGAGCTCCCATACTTTTTGTGAGAGACAATCCTTAAGAGCGGCATGGTCATGCCCATCAACCTCTCGCACAGACCAACCAAAAGCTCGAGCCTTATCCACTAATGGTTCTATGCGAAGTGTTTTGTCTACGGTTGTCAGACTTTGCAACTTGTTATAGTCAACAATTGCAACCAGATTATCCAATTTGTGGTGAGCGGCAAACATCATTGCTTCCCAATTCGATCCTTCGCCAAGTTCACCATCGCTTAACAGAACAAAAGTTCTCCAGTTCTGTTTTGATAATTTAGCTGCCAACGCCTTTCCTGTGCCAAATGGCAATCCATGCCCTAGGGAACCTGTTGAAAACTCGACACCAGCAACCTTGTGGCTGATATGATTCATTAACAGTGCATGATCCTGGCCATACTTCAATAGGTCATCTTGCGGAAAAAAACCAGTTTCGGCCAATGCAGCATATACAGCGACACATGCGTGCCCCTTGCTTAATATGAATCTATCTCTTTCCAATGCTTTCGGATCCCTGGGATCGACCTTGAGTATTTGCGAATACAAGGTGGCTACGATATCGCATATAGATAAGGCAGAGCCAATGTGAGAAGCCTTAGCACGATGCACCATTTTGAGTGCCTGTACCCTCATTTGGCGCGCGAGTTCGATACTATCAATATTGAGAGTGTTCATCTGAATCTCATAAGTAATGAGAAGCCCAGTGGGCGGTACGCATAATGGCATCGTCCAAGCTGACCTTGGGAACCAGGCCCAATTCAGTAGCAATGCGATCAACCGAAGGAACATACGCCTGTGGTATGGCACCCTGACGCGGCTTCTGAGTTATCTGAACTTTACCCTTACCACCCAGAACTTTATTCACACGATACGCGAGTTCACCGATCGATATTGCATCTGAACCTCCAACGTTAAAGGCTCGGCCACTAGGCGCATCAAACATCATTACCCATAACCAAAACGCAAGATCTGACGCATATAAATAACTGCGCAGCGGCGTTCCATCACCTTGAACAATAATGTCTTCACCGCGCATCGCTGCTCGTATAAAGTTGCCAATGGCAAAATGTTTATCCAAGGGTAAATGAGGACCGACGAACGCGAAGCAGCGGGCAATTGACACTTCCAACCCTGGCTCTGATGCTGCTGCCATGGCACATAACATTTCACTGACACGCTTTCCCTCGCCATAAGCTGAGGCCGGTGTCAGTGGGTCAGGCGCGCCGACCCAGTCTTCGGGTATGACTGACATGCCAGGCAGAGCACGACCGTACACCGCGCCGGAACTTAAAAGCAACACGCGTCGCCGAGAATCCGAGCTATCTGCCATTGCATCCAAAACACGACTCGTTCCTCTAATACATGTGTCGAGAATTTCTCTCGGAGTACTGGAAGCAACGACATCTGTTGCGGCATGAATGGCAAATTGACATCTACCTACTGATTCAGATTCTAGGTGACGCACATCTCCTTGCACGAAGGTAATATCCTTGCATTTTCGTAACTCTGGAAACAGCTCAAGAAATGCGCCAGGGTTACGACTAAGGACTACGATATGCGCAGATAGATCTAACTTACGGTTCGCATACAAAAAGGTTGCTAGCAACCACTTGCCAATGAACCCTGTACCCCCCGTAAGCAACAAACGCTGGTTACGAAGTTGTTCCCAACGTTTGTCAACCGCCCTGAAAACTTGATCGAGTTCAGATGCACTTATACCGACAAATGAATGGCTTTCACCCATTTAGAAGCCTACCCCGAAAAATTCTTCCAACTTTTCAGCGATGAAATCTAAATGTCTTGTATCCAAACCTGGGAAAACACCAAGCCAGAAAGTCTGATTCATCGAAATATCAGTATTTGTCAGCTCACCACTTACTCGATAATTTCGACCTGCCATGTATGGTTGCTTGGTGAGATTGCCGGCAAACAGCAGGCGGGTTCCGATCTTGTTTTCTTCTAAGAAATTAATCAGGTCATTGCGTTTTACACCTGAAGTTTCTTTCAGAACTAGCGGAAAACCAAACCAAGACGGTTCTGAATTCGGTGTTGCTTCTGGCAAGTAAAAAAATTGTTCCAAAGATGCAAGGCGGTTCTTGAGATATGAAAAATTGGCCCTGCGTTTTGCTATGAACTCATCCAGTCTGTCTAACTGCGCCAATGCACAAGCAGCCTGCATGTCACTTATTTTCAGGTTGTAACCTAAATGGCTGTATGTGTATTTATGATCGTAGCCATCAGGTAAATCACCGCCAAGCTCCTTCTTAGACCAACAAAACCGCTTGTTGCATGTGTTGTCTTTTCCTGGAGGGCAGTAACAGTCACGACCCCAATCTCGGAACGATTCAGCAATGACCTTGAGCTCCGGATTGTTTGTGAAGACAGCCCCACCTTCACCCATTGTGATGTGGTGTGCTGGATAAAAGCTCAAAGTAGCGATATCACCAAAGCTACCAACCATCTGACCGTTGTAAGTAGCTCCGAGCGCATCACAACAATCCTCAACCAACCACAGATTGTACTTTTTGCACAACGACGTAACTACATCCAAGTTAAAAGGATTGCCAAGAGTATGCGCCAACATGATGGCCTTGGTCTTCGGAGTGATGGCAGCCTCAATCTTTGAGGCATCAATGTTGTGTGTTGCCAGATCAATGTCAACAAATACAGGTACTGCACCAAATTGAAGTATCGGATTAACCGTTGTTGGAAATCCTGCAGCGACACCAATAACCTCATCACCCGGTTTAATAGCCCGATCACCAAGTTTTGGGCTGGTCAATGTGGAAAATGCCACCAAGTTTGCTGAAGAACCAGAGTTCACTGTAATCAGGTGTTTGACCCCCAGGAATTGAGCCAAACGCTGTTCAAACATCGCGTTGAATCGACCAGTGGTCAACCAACCATCCAGTGATGCTTCGACCATGAGTTGCAGCTCTTTGGCCCCAATCACTTTGCCTGAAACCTGAACCACACTTTCACCTGGCACAAACTCTTTTGGTGCAAAGGCAATGTCAGCATACTGTTGCACCAACTCGCTGATCTGAGCGCGCAATTTATCAAGTTGTGGCTGAAAATTTATTGCAGATGTATTCATGTTGCAGATCCGTATTGTTTAATCTGAGCAAGACAAACAGAACGCATGTCCTGCCCTGCCAGCCAAGCCTTATGCCACTCTGTGATGTGCTTGAGTGTCGTTTCCAAACTCCATCGTGGCTCCCATTTCAGGCGTGCCCGTGCTTTTGATGTATCCAACTTCAAAAAACTTGCTTCGTGTGGGTGATTGCCAGGCTGTAGTTCCCAAGACGCTTCCCCACCCCAATTCTTGCATAGTTGCTCGACAATCCATTGCACAGGACGTGCATCTTCATCACGGGGGCCAAAGTTCCAACCCTCCGCATCAAGCTGACCGTACAAATACAAACGTTCAGCCAGTAGCATGTATCCTGAGAGTGGCTCCAACACATGTTGCCATGGCCGAATGGCATGGGGGTTGCGAATCAGCACAGGTTGCCCTTTTTCCAAGGCCGATAAAGTGTCAGGAACCAGTCTGTCAGCCGCCCAATCCCCACCACCAATGACGTTGCCAGCACGTGCAGTAGCCATCGCTATGCCGGCATCCGTCAGAAAAGATTTGCGATAAGCCAGACTTACCAATTCAGCACAGCCTTTGCTGTTGGAATACGGATCGTGTCCACCCATTGGCTCATCTTCACGATAACCCCAGACCCACTCACGGTTTTCGTAACATTTGTCAGAAGTAACATTGACAATGGCCTTGACCGAATCAACCTGACGTGCAGCCTCAAGAACATGCACTGTTCCCATAACGTTGGTTGAATAGGTTTCAAGAGGCTCTTTGTAAGATAAACGAACCAACGGTTGGGCTGCCATATGTATGACAATTTCAGGGCGGAACTTCTGCATGTGTGCTTTCAAAGCACCAAAGTCACGGATGTCAGTTATACAGTGCTCCATCCCTTCAGCAACTCTAGCAACCTCAAATAGTGCTGGCCTGGTTGGCGGTGCTAAAGCAACACCATACAACGTGGCACCCATTGACTGCAGCCACAGGCTCAACCAACTTCCTTTAAAGCCGGTATGACCTGTCATCAGAACGCGCTTGCCGCGCCAAAAGTCTGGAGATGTTTGAGTCAGCACGGTATCAGTCCCATTTTTTCCAAGGCGCTTTGCCCTCAGCCCACATTTTTTCAAGTGTGAGTTTGTCATGCAAAGTATCCATTGGCTGCCAAAATCCGTAGTGAGGAAAAGCCATTAGTTCACCATCCTTGGCAAGTTGCATCAGCGGTTCTTGCTCCCAAACCGTACTGTCGTCTTTCAGATAAGAAAGCACCTTGGGAGATAAAACAAAAAACCCCCCATTAATCAGAGCACCATCACCTCTTGGCTTTTCCTTGAATCGAACAACTTGGCCATTTTGAATGTCCAATGCACCGAATCGGCCTGGTGGATATGTAGCCGTGAGTGTAGCTGCTTTACCATGCTTTAAATGAAAATCTATGGTTTCAGCAATATTGTTATCCCCAACCCCATCGCCATAAGTCAAGCAAAAAGCCTCATCGTTTCTAACATAATCCGCAACACGCAGCAAGCGCCCACCAGTCATTGTTGCGTCACCTGTATCTACCAGTGTGACACGCCAAGGTTCTGCTCGCTTTTGATGCACTTCCATTTTATGTTCCTGCATGTCAAATGTAACGTCGGACATATGCAGGAAATAATTGGCAAAATATTCTTTGATTAAATACCCCTTGTATCCGCAACATATGACAAATTCGTTCACACCATGATATGAGTACATTTTCATGATATGCCATAAAATGGGTTTTCCACCAATTTCAACCAAGGGCTTGGGACGAACAGTAGTTTCTTCGCTAAGTCTTGTTCCAAGACCACCTGCCAATATCACAGCTTTCATAGTTCACCATGCAAATTAATTTACATTAATCAAGCCCTGAACAAACAAACGCATCAGAGAAAAAATTTCTTGGGGGCAACTTGTTTTTAATCAGCAAATCTTTAGCACTTCTAATCATCGAATCAGATCCGCACGCATACACATAGCATTTGCTGAGATCAAGATTCATCGACACAAGAACGTCCTGCACGTAACCTCGTTTTCCATTCCATCCTTCTTGCGCCCGGGACAATACTGGGATATATGTGCAATGCAAATCAGTTACTGGTAATTGAGCATAAAGATCACTTTCCCTGCGACCTCCCCATAACACTGTTATTGAGTTTGGTTTTTTTTCTTTCGGCAAATTAACAAGTGACTCGAGAATTGCCTTAACTGGTGCAATGCCTGTTCCTGTTGCCAAGAAAATCAAATCAACAGCTTCATCGTTCCGAAGAAAGAATGTCCCTAGCGGGCCATAAAGGCGGAGCAGATCATTTACTTTTGCCTCGCCGAACCAATAATTAGACATTTTCCCATTTTCAAATTTCTTTATATGAAGTTCGATGATTTTTTGATCATGATAAAAACCAGCAATTGAATAACTTCGCCTCACACCACCAGGACCAATCACTTCAATATATTGACCAGGAATAAAAAAGAAATTACTGCTTGGAGGAAGTCGCAGTTTCACCACAAGAACATCGCATCCAAGAAACTGCATTTCACTGATTCGACACGGAAGAATTTTAGGAACTGGAAGCTTTATATCACTAAAATCATCAACTTCAATAGAAATGTCAGATTCGGCCATACGAACACAACTCAAGATCCAGCCTTCACCCTTTTCTTGATCAGTTAACCCCAATTCATCAGCTATTAATTTAGTATTTCCTTGAATCAATCTGCACTTGCAGGTACTACAGCGTCCTGTCTTGCAGCTATAGGGAAGAGTTTTTTCTTCTGCAATTGCAGATTCAAGTATTGACAAACCACTTTTTGACTGAAACGTGATTTCAGAATTAACTGTAATTTTAAAGTCACCCACTTCATATACTCGCTTTGGAAACCTTGAACGTGACATAAACTCATAAAGCCACCAAACGCATCCGTGTACTCAATGACTGCTCTCCGTCACATTCCATTTTCGCCATAAACCAACAAGCACTTTCCTACATAAAACACATTACCAAGGAAACAGTATCACTACGAGCTGTTTACTAACGATTTCCCAAAACCATCATGACGGAGGATCTTTTCGATAATGGAATCCGTATATTGCAAAGGCAAGAACTGGCATAGGTAGTTGCTGCACTCAAACATCGCTAAAAGGTTTCATTTCTTGAGACTGACTGATAGGTCACTGGACGGATCGTAATGCTGCTACCGTGACATTCGTATGACTGAAAGGATGCGTTTACGGCCTGGGCAACTCGTGATCAAACCTTGTTGCAAAACTTTTGTCGTATGAACGAAAAGGAGAAAACAGGCATGGCCACAACCGCGCAAGCACCGGCATTGACATTAAGAACAGTCCCCCAGTGACCGAATGACACACTTGTGAACACCGCCTGACCCCATGCATCCATGCTGAAAAATTTTCAAGTTTTCTCCCACAAAGCATCAAAACCTTAACGTACCCAGAGTAAATGACTCAATGTCAATCGAAAATAGCCATAAAACGCTCACCTGATCTCGCCTAGAAAAAATGATTGTCTTTTATTCAAAACAGCACTGAACATCAGCGCAGGTCAGTCATTGATCTTGCAGTTCGAAATTCATCCGGATGAAGCCAATTCCAAGTTTACGTGAGTCATTACCGTGTCCCAACTCACCAGGGGATACCGGGGTTTTTGGTATGAATTCAATAAAATTGGCTGACTCATTTCCCAAATCAAATGGCAATCGAATTTCCTGTCGCCCAGAAGACAACTTAACATTGTGCGATTGCGAACCAACACGAACTATTAACTCCTGTTTTCCATCACGTCCAAATGGCACGGCCTGCAAAATCAAAGTAAATTTTTTTGGAAGTGAAGCAAAAAAATTGAAGCGAGCGCTTTTATTCAAATTAGCATCAGACCACCTACCCCACGGCTCAGGACCAGAAACACCCTGAACACTACGAATAAAGAATGGCCACACAGGCTTGGTAAAATCAATGCCATCTAATATTGCACGAGGACTATAACCAGCCCTTTCAAGAATTTCATCAGTGGCATATCCGGATAGATCAACAGGATCACTGTCTTTAATTGGAAAAAAAGCCAGTTTCTGATCAGCATGCTCTACTGTCGGTCCATATCCCAATACGGAACTCACCTGCCTTACTATTTCATCACCATTATCCTCGTAACCACGTCGATCTATGTAAATTCCTGAAAAACCAAGCTTTCTGATGACTTCAATTTGCCGTTCGATTGGCTCTTGGGCAAGTGTTCTGAAGAAATGATCTCCTAAACGCCCTTTCATGCCAGCATAAGTCCATTTCAAATCTTTTGAATGAATGAAACCCAACCCTAAGCCGTAGTCTGGTAAACGATTGAGTGGCGGTGACTCTGGAAATGCCATATAAGGCAACTGATAAACTGCAGCTCCTGGCTTTAGCTGTTTTTCAATAGCTTGGACGAAAGCACGATCATGCTCGAAGGCTTGACGAGCATCCTCCCTACAAGGCTTACACGCAGGGGAAGTTTGATCGTAAAACGATACGGCTAACAAAACAACAGCTGCAATCGCAAGAAACTGCTTTCGTCGATGTGGTGACAGGTATTTATATGAAATAATTTGAACGAAAATAAAAAATCCCGCTATGGCAGCAAAAGCAATAAATACACTTACGCGATTCCAACTTCTGATTGCAGGCGTAACAATACTTGCAAACAGGGAACCCAGACCACCTATAGTTCCAAAAAGGAATAACACCAATAATAGAACCGATAACCACAACAATCTGTCATCCACTCTATTGTGTGAAGCGTGCATTAACAAAGCGCCAAAAAGCACTAAAAGACCAACTGCACCAATTACACCTAATGACGAATCAAAATTTTCATTGTTAAGCGGCGTTGAATGAAAGTATCTATTAGATCTTCCAGCCAAGTATGCATTACGATGACTTTGCCGCGGATTGATGAGATGCATCAACTTGAAACCATAAATTTCCGATTCATTAACAGAGCGCTGCGCAACCTCTGTATTAATGCCATTTACGCTGCGGTGATAGATGTTTGGAGCAAGGTTCAAAAGAACGCCCGCAACAATTACTGTCACGCATGCTGACATTAGCAATACTGGTCTAAAGCTTTTGTATTTCAATACTCCAAGAACTGCTGACACAAAAAGTACAATCATGCCAAAAGCGGCGTTGTACACTCCCAAAGACGACAAAACCAAAAGCACAACTATGACGACAGCATTTCTAAAAAACGAATGTTTATTCTCATTTTTAAACAAAATAAATCCCAGATAAAAGAACACTGGGACAACAAAATACCACGTATAAAAAAGATGGTTGATTCTAAAAAAATGAAATGGCAAAAAATCAAAAACAAATGAGGCAACTAAAGCTAAAACAATAGAGAGTCCAAGCTTTCGTAAAACAAAGTATGAGACTACAAACGTAATAAAAAATCCCAGCAAATAATACAAATTTATTGCCGCATAAAAACTGCCAGTCATCAATCCCAATACCTTTATGGCCAAATGATTGGCTGCATCAGATCCGGGATAGTCTAAAAAATTAGATCCAAACGGATAGCCGCTACGCGGATTTTCGAAAATCCAACCTTCTATTACACGTTGTGCCTGCCACGAATGAAAAAGGCCATCTCCTGAGTATGCATATGGCATGGACAAATCTGGAATCAATTGCCCGATCAATAGAATATTTGCAAGCCCTAACGCGAAAATTCCACCACCACACCAGAACAAGAACTCCTTTCTGAAAATATCCCATACTCTAATTTCTTCGGGAAAGAAGTTTGAATTTTTACTAGTGATCATTGTTGTAACTTTCATGTATTCAAATATCGATTTGCAGATTCCGGAAATTCAGCTTTGCCGATGGTTTTGGTTATCGCCCATCAACTGCATTTTTATTTATTGGGATACCTTGAAGATCACGCAACGCGGCGCAGAAACTTATGCGTCAAACGTTTTGTTCAATATCCCCCTATTCAGTTTCATCTTTTAACACTCAATCGCTTTGACGATCACGCTTCTGTTGCCGACACTTTCAAATACATAACATTTGTAAAGCTAAGACTTCTGGCCTGGCAAACCGTATTCAAGCGTTCGCTACATGGCACTCCTCACTTCACGATACCTTTGAATTATCTCGATAGTATGTAGCGTATCACTTTGCACACCTCAAAGTGTAAAGGTAAATGCCAGTAACTGGATTGCATGGGATTCTTTTTCTCATAACAAAATCTCATCTTTTGTCGTTTGAAATCCACACTCCGAGATCGCTGACCGATCTTTTTCCTTTGTGAAACAATCATAGTGTCAAACAACACTCTTTGGAACTTCGACCGAAAAGCGATACAGATGAATTAGCGAAGCATTGATCTATTGAACATCTACAATCAACTATTCGTAAATATCACCAGAAGAAATATTGTTTCGTGCATATTTTTCGGCTCTTCATCATAAAAGGGGGACGGTCGGCATTCATTAAACTCGTTGTTGCGAAGAACTTGTTTAATGGAGTGAACACCGATGTCCCCACTCGATTCTATCCTAGGGATTGAAGGCCTTGTC
>Ga0180217_1000291_pt1 | contig 92178 bp, 81 predicted proteins | sample eDN3rd37CBELigOP_FD_128521 | JGI IMG/M metagenome (GOLD analysis project Ga0180217, IMG submission 128521) | Enriched Organic Plus compost microbial communities from Emeryville, California, USA - eDNA 3rd pass 37_C BE-Lig OP (version 2) (version 2) ...
AGGCCGCAGATCGATCGTCGTCGCCGATCCAGGAGCGACGGGCGACAGCGGTCTCGCCGCGTCAACACGAGACACGACAGATGTGCTGTCCGGCACCGCCGTGGGCCTGGCCACCACCGCACCAACACCATGCTCCGCGATCGCCACCGCGGCGACCGCCGACGGCGTTCAAGTCTTCGTCGTCGACGACTGTCCTGAGCCGAAGGCCGCCGACCAGCGCCTCGACCTGACACGCACGATCTGCACGCTGGACCTCGATGGCGCCAGTGCACGGCGTGTGAACTTGCCGACGCTGGCTCTGGAGGCCGCCTACCTCATCCAGGCGGCAGAGGCGATCGGTGCCGGCGAGACCTGCTTGGAGCTGGCCGTCGACCACGCCAAGGTCCGGCACCAGTTCGGGCACCCGATCGGCTCGTTCCAGGCCATCAAGCACCGATGCGCCACAGTCGCCACCCGGCTCGAGGCAGCACGGGCAGCCATGTGGAACACGGCATGGGAGCTGTCCGTGCAGACGCCGACTGCTGGCACGAGGGCCCGGATCGCCAAAGCAGCATCCATCGAGACCCTCAAACACGCCGCAGAGAACCTCATCCAGATCCTCGGCGGAACGGGATTCACCTGGGAGCACCCTGCGCATCTGTACTATCGGCGCGCTGTCGCATCCCAGCACCTGCTCGGAACCATCGACGAGCATCGGGAGCTGGTTGCTCAACGACTCTTCGTGCCCACGAGATAACCCAAGGAAGGTGGACGTGATGACCGACCTGCTCGAGGCGATTCGACAGTTCGCGCACGAAGCGCCCGGCAGAGCCGCCGTGACCTGTGAAGACCAGACCATCACCTATGCGGAGCTGGACCGTCGATCCTCACATCTGGCCGCGGCCCTGTCGAAGCGCGCCACGGCGGGCGAGCGTGTCGCCTACCTGGGCAAGAGCTCGGCCGACTACTTCGTCTTCGTCGTGGCGGCGCTGAAAAACCACGTCGTGCCGACCCCGATCAACTGGAGGCTCGCGCCGCCCGAGATCATCGCCGTGCTCGCCGACGCCGAATGCCGCCACCTGCTGATCGACGAGCATCACGCGACCATGACGCCGACGATCGTCGACGCCCTCCCCGACCTCCACGTGCACCCCGCCGGGGAGGTCGAGACATGGAGCACGACCCAGGCAGCTGAGCCGACGCGACGCCTGTCGGACTCGGCCGCCCTCCAGATCTACACGTCGGGCACCACGGGCCAGCCGAAGGGCGTCGTGATGTCCGGCACCGCCCTCAACGCCTACCTGACCGTCCTGGCTGAAGTCACCCGGATCGGGCCCGGGGACGTGACGCTGACCAGCCTGCCGCTCTTCCATGTCGGTGGCACATGCTGGGTCCTCACCGGACTGATGCAAGGCGCCTCCTCCATCGTCATGCCAGCGTTCGACGCCGCCGAGATGGCCAGACTCATCGAAACCGAACACGTCGACACGCTCTTAGCCGTTCCGGCCATCATCAACTCGCTGCTGAACAACCCGTCGGTCAGTGAGCGTGATCTGTCCAGCCTGTCCACCCTGTACTACGGGGCAGGACCCATCACAGCCGCCCACCTCGATGCCGCACTGGCACGATGGGACTGCGACTTCGTCCAGGGTTACGGACTTACCGAATGCGGCATCGCACTAGCGCTCACCCCGGAGGATCATCGCCGCGGCGACGACCACCTCAAGTCCTGTGGCCGACCGGTTCCAGGCACCGAGATCCGGCTGGTCGACCCCGAGTCCGGGCTCGACGTCTCGACCGGGGAGGTCGGCGAGCTGTGGATCCGCTCTCCGATCGTGATGAGCGAATACTGGCACAAGCCCGACGAGACACGCGACGCCTTGACACCGGACGGCTGGCTCCGCACCGGCGACGTCGCCAGCCAGGATGCCGACGGATACTGCTACCTGCGGGACCGCCTGAAGGACGTCATCATCTCCGGCGGCGAGAACGTGTACTCCGGAGAGGTCGAGAACGTCCTGGCAAGCCACCCGGCGGTCGCCGAATGCGCGGTGATCGGCGTGCCCTCCGAGCGATGGACAGAGACCGTGAAGGCGATCGTCGTCCTCAAAGCGGGCGCGACAGCGACCGAAGCCGAACTCATCACCTACTGCCGCGAGCGCCTAGCCCGATACAAGGCCCCCACCAGCGTCGCCCTCGTGACGGCACTGCCACGCAACGCCAGCGGCAAGCTCCTCAAACATGAGCTGCGTGACACGTACAAGTCATGAGTAGATCTCGACTTCATGGCGGGATGGGACGCAGCGGTGGCACTCCTCGGCTGGATGGGCGTGGCTGGTCAGCGCTCTGGGCAGAGCGCTTGATCGGCGTTTCGGTCGTACCCTGATGGTGCTCTGAGGGTGGCCGGTCGCTATATATGTGGCGAAACGCTTCCCGATGACATCAACCCGGTGAGGCAGCGCTACCGGTTCGCTCCAGGGAGAGCTGCCAAACTGCTTGTGGCGTGGGCACGTTTTGGGCACACTTTCCCCTGAATTAAGTGGGTGCGTGGTGATTGAGCGTGATAGAAATTGGCTGGAACTGCAGCGAGAAATCAAACATTGCTTGCTCTGCGAGTTACCAATCTTCGAGTTCAAATCCCACCGTCACCGCCAACGAGAACCCTCGGTTCTGAACCGCCCCGGCGAGTCCGGAGACTTTCTAGTTTGAGACTCCAACGAGTGCTGGGGTCTGGTGGTGAGCGTAGTGCGCTTGCTCTGCCTCGACGGGCGTGAGGTCGTCGCAGTACTCGTATGGGCGGCGGTGGTTGAACCAGTCGACCCATTCGGCGGTCGCGATCTCGAGGTCGTCGAAGCCTTTCCAGGGCCGTTGTTTCTTGACCAGTTCGGTCTTGTAGAGCCCGATCACGGTCTCGGCCAGCGCGTTGTCATAGGACGAGCCCACTGCCCCGGTCGAGGGTTTGATCCCTGCGGTGGCGAGGCGTTCGGAGTAGGCCACCGACATGTATTGACTGCCGTGATCATGGTGCGCGATCAGACCGGTCAGGTCTTTGCCTTCATGGCCTCTAGTCCAGATCGCCTGCTCGACTGCATCGAGAACGAACTGGGTGGTCATCGTGGTCGAGACCGACCAGCCCAGGATCCGGCGGGCGTAGGCATCGATCACGAACGCGGTGTAGCACCAGCCCGACCACGTCGAGCAATACGTGAAGTCAGCGACCCAGAGACGATCCGGTGCCAGGGGCGTGAAGTTCCGTCCCACCAGATCCGAAGGCTTGACCGTCTTCGGATCGCTGATCGTGGTCTTCTTGACCTTGCCGCGCACTGCGCCGACCAGACCGAGGTCGGCCATCAGACGTTCAACCGTGCAACGGGCGATCGGTGGCGCACCAGCCGGTCGTTGGCGGTTCAACGTCAGCCAGACCTTCCGAGCCCCATAGACGCCGTAGTTGTCGGCGTGAACCTTGGCGATCTGCGGCTTCAATTCCTCGTCCCGCTCCTCGCGGGAAGTTGGCTTACGACCCCGATGTTCGTAGTAGGTCGCAGGGGCGATCTTCGCGCCCAGCTCGGTGAGCTGGACGCAGATCGACTCGACACCCCAACGCAGTCCGTCGTCGCCGTCGCGGGACCCCACGACCGAATCGATGTACTGCACGATCAACGCTGTGGCCGGTCGAGTTCGGCCGCGAAGAAAGCCGACGCACTCCGCAGAATCGCGTTCGCCCGCCTCAACTCCGCGTTCTCACGCTTCAACCGCTTCAGCTCAGCAGCTTCCTCGCTCGAGACCCCCGGCCGAGCGCCCGCGTCGATCTCGGACTGACGACACCACTTACGGGTCGTCTCGACCGAGCCGACCCCCAGCAACTCGGCGACCTTGACCATCGCCGCCCACTCAGACTCGTGCTCGCTGCGGACCTCAGCGACCATCCGGACCGCGCGTTCACGCAACTCCACCGGATACCGCTTCGACGTACTTCTCCCTGACATGACTCCATCCTTCCCAAGGAACAGAGTCTCCGGACTCGCCGGGGCGGTTCAGTTCTGACTGGAATCCCAGCAGATCCGGGGGTTCTCTCATGACGCCGAGATGGTGAACGCCGGGTGAGCCCGCCGTCGGCGCAGACGACGCAGGGCCACAGCTGCCGTCCCTGCGTATCCGACCGACGTCGCGACGTTGGCCAGGACGGCTGCCGCTCGAAAGGCGGGGCGCGCCTCGAGCTCGGGCTTGAACGCCAGGGGCAGGAACGCAGTGGGACTGGACCAGGCCCCGACGACGAGCGACCTGCGGATCCAGTGGGGTGCACGCGGGACGGCCAGGCCGCACACCACGGTGTAGGCGCCCTGCATCATCAACTCCAGATGCCACTAACGGATGCGGTCCGGTGCTCGCAGGCCGAACGACTGCACGGTGTCGGGTGCTGCCTTGGTCGCGGCGTAGACCCAACCGGTCAGCACGCGGAAGGCCAGCTCGACGAACCCGTTGACGATGAGCGGGGACGGCGCGGTGCTGCGCTCGGTCGGCCTGTTCACAGGTGTCCTCCCTTATCTGAACACAAGTGTGTTCAGATAGGAACCTATGGCTCCGAGGGGTGCGACGTCAACGATGGTGCGACGTCATCGCGGCGTTCGGGACGACGCCGGATCTCCGTCAGCGGAGAAGAGCCAGGACGGAGTCGCGCTCGACGAGCGTCTCGCAGCGTCCGGAGCAGACCTGGTGGACCGCGACGCGACCGGTGGCGATCAGTGCGCGGATGCCGGCCAGGTCGGTGCCGAGGACGTCGGCTGCCTGAGACAGCGTCAGTCGGCTCGGCAGATCGGCCATGGCGTGAGCATACGCCTGGGCGGGCGACATGCGGCTCAGAGCCGTTCAGTATGAGCGGGGGAGTCCGAGGGTGTGCTCAGCCACGTAGTTCATGACCTGCTCTTCGCTCACCGGTGTGATTCGCAGCATCCGCGACTCGCGGAACAGTCGCTCCACCTGGTACTCCGTGGCATAACCCATGCCGCCGTGGGTCTGAACGGCACGATCACAGGCGAAGAAGGCGGCGCGTGCCGCCATGAACTTCGCGGCGTTCGCCTCGGTTCCGCAGGGCTTTCCTGCGTCGTACAACCGAGCGGCTTGCTGGACTAGGGCTGCCGCTGCGCGCAGCTGCATGTAGGCGTCGGCGAGAGGGTGCTGGATACCTTGATTCATGCCGATCGGGCGATCAAAGACGACCCGTTCCTTGGCATAGCTCACGCCACGCGCTAGCGCCGCCCGACCGAGTCCGATTGCTTCGGCCGCCACGAGGACTCGTTCGGGATTCAATCCGTCGAGAATGGTTCGGAAGCCCCGACCCTCCTCGCCGACCAGGTTCTCGCGAGGTATGGGCAGGTCATCGAACGCCACGTCGTAGCTGGCCACGGCATTGCGTCCCATCTTCGAGATGGGAGCCATGTCGACATACTCGGGGTCAAGATCGACCGCGAATAGTGAAAGCCCGTCGATGGGCCGTTTCACTTGATCGATCGGGGTGGTACGTGCCAGAACCAGGGCTGCTGACGACTGGCCAGCCTTGGTCATCCACACCTTACGACCGCGCAGCACCCAGCCGTCCTCGGTCGGGATCGCTCGCGTGGCAATTCGTCCAGTGTCGCTGCCTGCATCCGGTTCGGTCACAGAAAACGCCACGTGGATCTCGCCCGCGGCAACCCGAGGCAGATACTTCTGCTTCAGCTCGGGTGTGCCGTGGACGACGAGCGGGTGCCAACCGAACATCGACAGATGGACGGTTGAGCAACCGTTGATACCGGCTCCACTGGCCGCGATGGCCTCAAGTGCCAGTGCGGCATCCTCGATGGATGCGCCGCCTCCGCCGTACTCGTCGGGGGAGAGCATCCCGACCACCCCGACATCTACCATCGCGTCGAAGAAATCCTGAGGAAAGATGTGGTCGCGATCGTGCTCGGTCCAGTAAGCATCATCGAATCGGCTGCAGGCCTTAGACACCGCGTCGACGAACGCAGCCTGGTCCGAAGTCATCTCGAAGGAGAACATCTGAGCACCTCACCGAAGAACGATCTTGACCGGCTCAACGTATGTGTTGACAGCACTTCTCGTCAACTATTTGTGATATCGCGGCTGAATATCGGACGAGATGTACCAGGGATCTTGTGAGTCAACGAATGTGTTGATAATCTCGGTTGACCCCCGGCACGAGCCGCGGGTGAACACGAGGGGTGGAACTGAGTGTCCGAGGTGATCTACCGAACCCAGGACTCGGCGGCCGTCATCACCATCAACCGGCCCGAGGCACGAAATGCTCTGTCGAACGAGGTGATTGCCGGCATCATCGAGGGACTACGGCGCGCCGCCAGCGACGACGCAGTCCGCTCGGTCGTCCTCGCTGGAGCGGGAGATCGTGCGTTCTGCGCAGGCGGTGACCTCTCGCAGATGGGTGAGAGCGGGAACGAGTTCGAGGCGCACATGGGACGCTCTCGACTCGCTGAGATCTTCACCCAGATGTGGGACCTGGGAAAGCCCACGATCGCGCGAGTTCATGGGTACGCGCTGGCCGGCGGATGTGGGCTCGCGGCTTCCTGTGACTTCGTGGTCGCGAGCGACGATGCCGTGTTCGGAATCCCCGAGGTGTCGGTCGGCCTGTGGCCGTACATGATCACGGCGCCCCTGCTCCACGCGATGCCACCTAAACAAGTTCTTCAACTGATGCTCACGGGTCGGCGTTTCAATGCAGACGAAGCACAACGATTGGGCTTGGTGACCGAAGTGGTCTCGCGCGAAGAACTCGACGACGCAGTCTTCGGCTTGGCCGAATCCCTGGCTACGGGGTCACCTCAAGCGATTGCCCTTGGCCGCACAGCGTTCTACGCAACGGTGAACACAGGGCTGGAAACGCGCCTGCAGATGTTGCGAGCCATGTTGACCGTGGGACTGGACATGCCGGACGCCCGTGAGGGCCTGGCGGCATTTGCGGAGAAACGATCTCCGCGTTGGGTCGAGCCGAGGACCGGAGCATGAGTAGCAAGTACTGGGGCCGTTGGGGAGCCGACGATGAACGTGGTGCACTCAATCGGATCACCCAAGAGAGCATCATGCGTGCCGTCGGCACGGTCCAGTCGGGAGACGCCATTTCGTTGGCGGTCGACATCGTGCCTGGCGGCGGACCCCACTTCAAGGGGCGTTCCCCGATGCAGCACTTCATGACGCGCCACGGCGGTGACTACGCTGCGGGGTTGAAAGAACCCGGATTCGGCTTCGCCGATGACTACGTCCTGCTTGCGACGCACGGCACTACTCACCTCGACGCGTTGTCGCACGTCTGGCGCGATGGGCTGATGTGGAACGGAATCTCGGCCAACACCGTCACCAGCCGAGGAGCCGCCCGCTGCGGCATGGAGAAGGTCGGACCGATCGTCACGCGTGCGGTGTACGTCGACCTTGCGGATGAAGAGGCGACGGCGGAGCGGGCCATCAGCGTCGATGAGCTCGTTTCTGCGGTTGCCGCAACCGGCATTTCGCCGTCCGACGGTGATGCATTGATGGTCCGCACGGGGTGGCTCTCGAGGTGGCGCGACGGACGTGCCTCCGAAGAACACTGGACCGGGCTGGACGCAGAATGTGCCGAGTGGATCGACGAACAAGGCTTCGTCTGGGTAGGGGCGGACAACATTGCGGTCGAGTACGGCCCGTCTCCTGACCCGTCAGACGCCGCTCCTCTCCACGTCGAGCTCATTCGGAATCGCGGCATCTACCTGGTCGAGCTGCTCGACCTTGAACCACTACGTGACCTGGGCCGATCGGAGTTCATGGTGACCCTCGCTCCGATGCCTCTCGTCGGGGGCGTGGGAAGCCCGGTCAATCCGGTGGCATTGCTATGAATACGCAACCGCCAATCACCGTGTGCGAAGCGTTCTTCCGTGATGGGTTGCAGGGATGGCCTGAGGTCATCTCGACAACCGACAAGCTGAGGTTGATCGAAGCCGTTGTGGCTGCCGGCGTCAGCGAAATCGATGTGGCGTCGTTCGTGCCGCCTCGCGTGTCACCACAGTTCTCTGACGCTGCACAGATGATCGCTGCGGTTCCTGAACGAGTTCGTGTCCGTGTGCTGGTACCCAACCTGCGTGGTGTCGAACGCGCGCTCACGGTGCACGAATCGGTGCGGCGCATCGATCGTGTGGGAGTTCCGTACTCCGCCAGCGAAGCCCATAACCAGGCCAACCTCGGTCGTGACCACGCGACCCACCGCCTCGAGATCGAGGGAATGCAGCGAGCACTTGCCGGGACTGGAACCAAGCTCTTGCTCGGAGTGGCCACAGCGTTCGGCTGCCCGATCAAGGGTGCGGTCGCTCCCGAGGAGGTCCTCGATGTCGTGCATTGGGCCGCCGGCCTTGGCATCACCGACATCATGTTCGGTGACACAACGGGGATGGCGGACCCACGAAGCGTTGGCGAACTGCTGGCCGAAGCTGTCGAGAGGTGGCCAGAGGTCGAGTTCGTCGCCCATTTTCACGACAACCGCGGCGCCGGCCTGGCGAACGTGTTGGCAGCCATCAAGGCCGGGGTCCGCACAGTGGACGCCAGCCTCGGCGGCATCGGGGGTGAACCGTCGTCGGTCGACCAGGGCGATGTGGGTGAGAGTGGCAACGTGACCACCGAAGACCTGGTCGCCACTCTCCATCAGATGGGCATTCAGACAGGGATCGACACGGCCCAGGTGCTGGCAGCGGGTCGGCTGGCCGAAGAGACACTCGGACGCCCCCTTCACAGCCGAGTTCAAAGAGCCGGCGTCGTCGGATTCATTCCGGAAAGGAACTGACATGGGATCGATCGACTTCACGGTCACTGACCACATCGCGACGGTCACGCTGGTGAATCCCGACCGCCGAAATGCCGTCGACGCGCCGATGCGCGACGGGCTGGAGGATGCGTACACGCGAATCCGTCAGGACGACGACATCCGCGTCGTCATCATGCGGGGGGACGGCGACAAGGCATTTTGTGCCGGCGGTGACATCAACGGTTACGAGGCGGCGGGAGCATTCGGACCGGAAGGTTCGGGCCCTCCGCCGATCCCACGACCTTGGCCGATCTGGAAACCGTTCATCGCGGCGATTCAGGGCTATGCAGTCGGCGGTGGATTCGCGCTGGCTCTGACGTGCGATCTGCGAGTCGTCGGACGCAGTGCGCAGATCGGGCCGTCGGGACTCCGTCGTGGAGCAGTCCAAGGTGCCGGGCAAAGCCAGCGACTACCGCGGCTCGTGGGCGCGAGCAGGGCTTTGGAGCTGCTCTTGCTGTCCGCCTATGTATCCGGTGAGGACGCGGCGCAGATGGGCTTGGCGAACGCCGTCGTCGAGGACGATCAGGTGTATGCAACAGCGTGGGACTGGGCGACGACCATTGCGAGCTACAGCCCGTGGGCGGTGCAGGAGACGAAGCGTCTCACGTGGCAGGCCCTTGATCACGGACTTGACGACGGACTGGCAGCAGAAGCCGACATCGCCTTGCAGGGCTATCGAACCGATGCTGCCAAGGCCGGGTTCGGCGCATTCCTGGATCGGCCGCAAGGGACGTCATGAGTACGTTCGGACCATTGGCGGGGATCTCGGTCGTGCACTTGGCGTCGCTCGGTCCTGGGCCGTACGGGGTCATGCTGCTGGCTGATCTTGGTGCGGACGTCACAGTGGTCGATCGTGCGTCCGGTCTCCACGGATCCATGCCGCCTGCGTCCGATCCGCGCAGGCGGGGTCAGCGGAGCATTGCTGTCGACCTGAAGCGTGAAGAAGGACGCGAAGTCGTCCTGGATCTGGTGCGTACCGCCGACGTCTTCGTCGAAGGAATGCGTCCCGGCGTTGCTGAGCGACTAGGTGTGGGTCCTGACGACCTTGCGACTGTCAAACCGAACCTCGTGTATGCACGCATGACCGGATGGGGTCAGGATGGTCCGTTGGCCCAGCGCGCGGGTCACGACATCAACTACGTCGCAGCGACGGGCGCTCTTCACGCCATGGGTGACCCGACTGCCCCGCCGCCAGTGCCGCTCAACCTCTTGGGTGATTACGCCGGAGGCGGTGTGTTCCTGGCCCTGGGAGTGGTGGCGGCGCTGCTGAAGCGAGCCGCTACGGGTCACGGTGACGTGGTCGACGTGGCAATCGTCGACGGCGTCAGATCGCTCACGACGGCCATGCTCGGGATGGCGGCAGCCGGCTTGTGGACCCAACGAGGCCAGAATCCTTTCGACGGGAGCCGCCCCTGGTATCGGTGCTACCGGACGAGTGACGATCGATTCGTCGCCGTTGGCGCCATCGAAGCGAACTTCTACGACCAGTTGCTGGACGGTCTGGATCTCGACCGAAACCAATGGCGCCGCGACGAGTCGCTTGACATCGGCGCGCTGACACGGGTGCTTGAAGAGCGATTCGCATCGGCCGATCGTGACCATTGGACTCGGGTGTTCGCCGAATCCGACGCTTGCGTGTCACCAGTGCTGAGCCTGGACGAGGCATTAGTCTCACCCGCCGCCCGCCAGCGCAACGCCTACATCGAGGTGGCAGGTGTTGTTCAACCTGCGCCAGCTCCACGATTGAGCAGCTCCACTGCTTCCCTCCTGACCTCTCCTCCGGCCGAGGGGCGCAACAGTGTCGACATCTTGCGTCAGCTCGGCCGGACCGATTCGCAGATCTGCGAGTTGCTTGCCGCCCGAGTCGTTGTGCAGGAGGGCACCAATGAGTCTGCTTGATTCTGCGACGGTCGTGCGAGGTGAAGTGCTCTATGAGCCGACGCCCGAATCGACGGCAGGTACCCAGATGGCCGAGTTCCTCAGTTCAACAGGCCATCTCAACTACCTGGATCTGTGGCGATGGAGCGTCGATCAACCGGATCAGTTCTGGCGACAACTGATCGACTGGGCAGAGCTGGAGATCGATGACCTGGGAGACATACTCGGTGACGCGACGCTGCCTGGAGCCGAATGGTTGCCCGGTGCGCGCCTGTCGTACCCCGAGCATGCCCTTCGACATGAGAGCGCCGGGCCTGCGCTGGTCGGCGTCTCGCAGACCCGGCCACGAACCCAGTTGTCCATGGGCGAATTGCGCGCCAACGTTGCACGGTGCCGCCAAGGTCTGAGGCAACTGGGTGTGCGGCGCGGAGATCGAGTTGTCGCATATCTGCCGAACATCCCAGAGACCGTCGTCGCGTTCCTCGCGACGGCGTCCCTTGGTGCAGTTTGGGCCAGTTGTCCACCTGAGTTCGGTGCCAAGGCTGTCGTCGACCGCTTCGCTCAGCTCGATCCGGTCGTGCTTCTCGGAATCGACGGTTATGCCTACGGCGCGAAGACCGTCGACCGTCGCGATGTCTTCGCCGCTATTCGAAAAGGATTGCCCACTGTCCGGCATACGGTCGTGTTGGACTATCTGGGACTTCAGGTCGAGGAGGGCGCCATCGCTTGGACCGATCTGACTGCGTCCGACGGACCACTTGAGTTCGAGCGTGTCCCGTTTGATCACCCGCTGTACGTTCTTTTCAGCTCGGGCACGACAGGACTTCCGAAGGCCATTGTTCATGGGCATGGCGGCATCCTCCTTGAGCACACGAAGGCATTGGGACTGCACAATGATGTGCGCCCGGGTGACCGATTCTTCTGGCAGTCGACCACCGGCTGGATGGTCTGGAACTACGCCGTGTCTGCACTGCTACGTGGGGCCACGATGGTGTGTTTCGACGGCCACCCTGCCTACCCGGGACCAGACGCCTTGTGGCAGCTGGTCGCTGAGGAAGAAATCACGTACTTCGGCACCTCAGCCGGACACTTGATATCGTCGGCAGCGTCAAGCCTGCCCTCGACTCTGGTGGATCGTATGTCGAGCTTGCGCGGCATTGGCTCCACAGGTGCGCCTCTCGCGGCAGACGGGTTCCGATGGGTCAATCAGACTTTCGGCCAATCGGTATTGCTGTCCTCTGTCTCAGGTGGGACCGATATCTGCTCGGGATTCGTCGGCGGTTCCTGGCTCTCGCCGGTTCGTGCAGGAGAAATCTCGGCGCCGATGCTCGGTTGTGATGTCGTTTCGCTCGATCCGCAGGGCCGCGTCGTGTTCGGCGAGTTCGGCGAGCTTTCAGTCCGTAGACCCATGCCGTCGATGCCGGTTGGCTTGTGGGGTGACCTTGATGGCAGCAGGTTGCTGAACACGTACTTCTCCCAGCACCTAGGTGTGTGGTCTCATGGCGACTGGGTCTTGTTCCATGGCGATCTGTCCTGCGTCATCACCGGTCGCTCCGATGCCACGCTGAACCGGGGCGGCGTGCGACTGGGCACAGCAGACTTCTATTCCGTTCTGGACACACTCGAGGGAGTGGACGACTCGCTGGTCGTCCATCTCGAGGACCACCACAATGGCGAGTTGATACTTCTTGTCGCGACATCGGCAGGCGCACGGCAATGGTCTGCCCTGGTGAGGCAGATCCGTGCGACGCTACGCAGCGAGCTGTCACCACGCCACGTGCCTGATCGGGTCATTCGCCTGAATCGCCTGCCACGAACCCTGACGGGCAAACGACTGGAACAGCCAGTCAAGAAGATCCTGCTCGGCGCCGACCCTGACTCGGTGGTGAGCCGAGACAGCATCACGTCACCGGAGGCACTCGACGGGCTGCGCTTGAGCGTTGCGACGAGTCGCCATGATGATCCAGTAGCGGCGGGAATCCGCCCTGTTCAGCAAGGAGCACAGTGATGGACGGACGTTACCTTCGAGACCTCGATCCTGCTGATGTGTCGATAGTGCGGATCCTTGAGGAACGAGCCGATCGTGCCCCTGACTCGGTGTTCTTCACGTGGCACGACACGATGGTGACGGTCGGAGAGTTCAATCGGACGGTCAACCGTACCGCTCGCAACCTTGCAGCGAAGGGGGTTGGTAATGGGACTCATGTCGTCATCGTGATGGATACCTCTCCGGACTATCTTGCGGTCTGGTTCGCCTTGGCCAAGTTGGGTGCGGTTGAAGTTCCGGTCAACACGGCGTACCACGGCGAAATCCTGCGACACCAGATCGTCACGGGTCGTGCGACATTCGGGATCGTCGACGCTCACTATGTATCGCGGGTGGTCGACCTCGGTAGCGAGGTTCCGGCGCTCGCGGACGTCGTGGTGCGTGGCGGCTCGCTACCTGACGCCACCCACAAGCGCTGGCACGCCTTCGACGATCTCTTGGCCGAAGCTGACGACGACAACCTCGACATCGAGGTGAGGTACGACAGCGTCGCGGGAGTCATCTTCACCAGCGGCACCACAGGGCCGAGCAAGGGAGTGCAGCTCAGCCACCACTACCAGGCGGCCTATGGGCTGATGTATGCCGAAGTGAATCGGCTGCGTGACGACGACGTGATCTTCAACTTCATGCCCTTCTTCCACGTCAGCGGAAAGTTCTTGACCATAGCAACGTTGGCCATGAACGCGCGTATGCACTTGAAGGAACGGCTGAGTATCTCGACGTTTTGGGATGACATCCGCAGCTTCGGCGTGACCAACTTCATCGCCGTGGGGGGAGTGTGCAACATGCTGTTGGCGCAGCCGCCACATCCGGACGACTCCAACACCAGTGTCCGGACGGTCTACGCCGTTCCCGACCCAGCCGACATTCACCGAGAGTTCGAGCAGCGCTTCGGGTGCAGCATGACGACAGTGTTTGGATCGACTGAAGTCGGCCTGCCGATCTTCCGGAGCCCTGAGGATGGGTACAGCCCGGGCTCATGTGGACGACAGAGTCCGTACTACGAGGTGAAGATAGTCGATGACCGTGACCAAGAGGTTCCAGTTGGAACCAGTGGGGAAATCGTGGTCCGGTCGAAATTGCCGTACCTGCTGGGGTCGGGGTACATCGGTATGCCGGAGCAGACCGTCGAGGCTTGGCGCAACTTGTGGTTCCACTCCGGAGACCGGGGGCGGGTCGACGCCGACGGCTGGTTCTGGTTCGTGGACCGATCGTCTGATTCCATGCGCCGCCGAGGAGAAAACATCTCGTCCTTCGAAGTTGAGACCTTGGTGTGTCAGCATCCGTCAGTTGCCGAGGCCGTGGTGGTCGCCACGCCGTCGAGCGTGGGTGAGGACGAGGTATGGGCGCTGGTCAAGGTGCGTGATGGCATGCACGTCGAGCCACAAGAACTCATGGAGCACTGCGCCTCGGTCATGCCGTACTTCATGATCCCGCGGTACTACGACATCGTCGAGGAGTTCCCGCGGACGCCGACCGCGAAAGTCGAGAAGTACAAGATTCGCAAGGCGGGTCCGGGTCCGAACACGTGGGATCGGGAAGCGCACGGGTGGCATCTGCGCCGTCGTGAACTCGTGTACGACCCTGACGACGGCGGCGTGACGCGCGCATGAATGACACGGACATGCGCCGCCGCAGCGTCCGCACCAAGACGCTCAGCGTTCTGCCGCGAGACGATGGTGGTTTCGATTTCGAGACCAGGCTGACCGATCGCTCCTTCCTCGGTGACTACGAGCAAGACGGAGACGATCTGATCGTGCACGATTTCGTGCTCTCAGGGGCGTTGGATGATCAGCTGGTGCTGAGGTCTATCGACGTCGAGGCTCGCGAGCATCCCTTCAATCAGTGTCCGCTGATGTCAGGCGCCGTCTCTGAGCTCATCGGTGAGAGTGTGCTTGCGGGGTGGAGGAGAACTGTTTTGGAACGCTTTTCTGCGACGCGCGGCTGCACCCACACCACCACATTGCTGCTCGGACTCTCTGAGGTGATCACGCTGGTCTACTTCCAGCGAATGAACCGCCTCGCTGCCTATGGGCCCAAGTCACGTGAATCGGGCGAATGGATTGCGGGTAGCTTGCGATCGGGGCAACCGTTGGCTGGTGCATGCCACGTGCTGGATGCCGACGGCATGGTCATCGGGGAGGCGGAGCGCTTCTTGCGAGACCACTCGGATCGCTCACATGGAGGTGCAGATCATGACTGACCGACCGCTTCACGGTCGAGTAGCGATCGTCACCGGCGCGGCCTCCGGCCTGGGTCGTTCCTACGCACTGGCCCTTGCTCGTGCAGGTGCACAGGTTGTGGTCAACGACTTGGCTGAAGCTGTAGAAGCGGCCAACCAGACGTGCGAACTCATTACGTCAGCCGGTGGTAGGGCTCTGTTGGTCGCTGCGGCGGCGGGTGATGGACGATCGGGAGAGTCGTTGGTTTCTGCCGCAGTAGACGCGTACGGTCGTCTCGACATCGTGGTATCCAATGCCGGGGTGCTCCGGAGCGAATTGTTTCCGGGAGTCACTGATGAAGCGTGGGAGCTGCACCAACGTGTTCATGTCGACGGCGCTTTTCACCTTGCACGGGCGGCGTGGCCGCACCTACTCGCCAGCAGTGCGGGCCGCCTCGTCCTCACCACGTCCGCTGCAGGACTTTTCGGTGCTCAAGGCCTGTCGGCCTACGGAGCCTCGAAGATGAGCATCGTCGGACTGCTTCGAGTGCTGGCGGTCGAGGCGGCAGATTCGAGAGTACGGGTGAATGCGGTCGCCCCGCTGGCGTGGACGCCGATGAGCCAAGCCGGCGGGCGGACCGGGAGCGCCGCTCAGATCATTGGGCCCGACCGCTTTGCGACCTTCTCCCCTGACAGCGTCGCCGAGGTGGTCGTTGCCCTCAGCCATCCGGACTGCCCAGCGCAAGGTCAGATCATCAGCGTCGGTGGTGATCGTGTTGCTGAGATCGTGATCGGCGAATCGGAAGGCCACTTTGGCCACGCACTCGATTGGCGTGGTGTGTTGGGCCGGTGGGAAGTCATTACTGATCGCCAGAACTTGCATGTGCCGTCATCGATGCGCGATGAGCTTGAACTGTACGGCGGACACGCATGATCGCCGCCGACGTCAGCAAGGGTCCGTTGGTAGCATCCACGCGACAGGAGGTCACCTGGTGAGCGAGATCGGGCGTCGGCGGGCGGCTGCTGCTGCTTCCGCGGAGAACAACCCGGCATATCAAGAGCGCCTGGAGATGATTCGCCGCGCTGCTGGGAAGGTCTTCCACGAGAAAGGGTTTCGCGGCACCAAGCTCAACGACATTGCCGCCGAGGCCGGCGTCGACCGCGCCTCACTGTACTACTACGTCAAGTCCAAGGACGAGCTGTTCAGGGACGTCGTTGCAACTGCGGTTGAGGCCAACATCGCCGCTGCTCGGCAGGTTGTTGCTGAGGAGGTCAGTCCTGCGACGAAGCTGACGAAGATGATCGAAGCGCTGATGCTGTCATTTGAACGCAGCTACCCGTACATGTACGTGTTTGTGCAAGAAGACGTCACGAAGTTGGCCTCGGAGATGGGCAAGGACGCCGACTGGCTTGCGACTGTGGAGCGATGGGGTAACGAATACTTCGCGCTGGTGCGGAACACGATCAGCGAGGGCATCGCTGACGGCACGTTTTCCACGACGCTTCCTCCTGGGGTCGCCGCGAACTGCATCATCGGAATGCTCAACTACTCCCACTTGTGGTTTCGGCCGGACGGGATGATGAACGCCGATGAGATCGGTGCCGGAATTTCGCGGCTCCTGATGAACGGTCTGATCGCGCATTGAGTTCTGGCCATGCCGCGATGAGCCCGGCGATGACACTGACTGCCCCGATGAGGCTCCAGGCAGTGTCAAGTCCGCCGTGACGCATCACCACTGCCATGACGACCGGCCCCGACGCCGAACCGAGCATGCCGCCTGCCTGCAGAACCGCGCCGGTCGCGGCAGGATCGTCCAGGTTGGCTTCCAGCACCAGCGAATAGGTCAGTCCTGTCCAACCCCAGCCAAGGCCGTAGGCGATGAAGGTCCCAACCGTCACCGCTGGTAGCGGTCCGTAGGCAATCAGGAGCGTACTCAAGCCGCCCAGAATCATCATGGATGCGACGGGGATCCATGATTCTGATCGGAACCGTTGGGCAACGAATCCGCTCATCAGCCGGGTACCGATCCCTGCCAGATTGGCACATGTGACGACAGTTGCGGTCATCGCGATGGATGCGCCGGCGCTCTTCAGGGACAAGGAGCTGTAAGCAGTGAGGGAACCAGCCAGACACGAGGCCAGCATCATGGCGCACGCAACGCGTAGGACACCCCGTTGAACACCGTGACGGCTTTGTCCGGAACCGGAGGGTCGAGTGACAATGCGCGCATAGCGGCAGCGGAACATGACAGCTGAGGTCAGGAGTAGGGTCGCGGATCCGAACTGGGCGGTGGTCCACCCGCCCGCCTGGGTGAGTGCGGGTTCTGCCAGCGCGCCGAGCACAAGGCTGAGTGGCACAGCCGATTGCTTGATGCATACAGCGATAGTTCGTCTGGTCTCGGAGAACGCGGTTCCCAACACGGCATTGGTTGCGGGCAGCGTCATTGCGAAGCAGCCGCCCGTGACCGCGATGAGCACGATGAGCAGAGCCGGGGCGCTCACTTGGGTAAGAGTGAGCTGGGAGAGCGTCGAGACCGCGGCAGCGGTCAAGATCACGCGCGCAAGCCCGAGGCGGTCGATCAATGAGCCTGCGGATGCGGCCGTGAGGCTTCCCGCCAGGAAGAATGCCCCTACCGCCATCCCGATGAATCCGGCCGACACATCAAGATCGCGGCGGACCTGACCAGCGAACATGCCGAGTAGCCCAACGGGGGTCATCGCACCGACGTCGATGAGGATGACGACGCCCAGCATCACCCAGGGAGACGAACGTCGGCGTTGCGCTGCGGTTGCCATCAGGCGTTGGGGAGTTGGATCCCCCGCACGTCAGCCAAGATTTGGATGGTCAGATACCTGGAGTACAACCGGGCATCGATGAGAGAACCGCCCATGATCCACAGGTTTGGTTGCGCCGTCCGCTGCCACATGTTGGCCATGATGTGGTTCTCGTCGAATCCCCAGATGTCGCCGACCCGCTCTCCGACTTCGGGGCCGAGTCGTGACGAGATCGCCTCCTTGAGGTTCTGGTATCCAGTGGCCATGACGACGAGATCGGCAGGCAGATGAGATCCGTCCGTCAGGACGATTCCTCGAGCATCGAACCGGTCGATGTCATCGGACTGGATCAGTCCGATCTTGCGGTCGATGATGAGGTTGGAGCAGCCGACGTTGATGTAGTACCCGCCACCGTGACGCAAGTACATCATGTGGAATCCGGTGTCGTCATGGCCGAAGTCGAGCTTGAAGCCCACGTCGCGTAGCCCGTCCAGAAGGTCGCGGTCGAGCTCGCAGGTACGCCGGGTCAAGTGTTGGTAGGTGCTCCGCAGCACGTCATAAGGAATCGCCGCCGTGATGATGTCGATGTCCTCGGGAGGCCCCTCGGAATACAGGGAGTAGACCATCGTTCCGCTTGGTTCCAGGCTCACTACACATGTCGGACCGCGTTGGACCATCGTGACGGAGGCCGCGCCGTTCTCGTACAGATCTTGAGCGACGTCGTGGCCACTCGTACCTGTTCCGATGACCACGGCATGCCGCCCGGCATAGGGCACTCCGCTGGTGAAGTTGCTGGAGTGGACGACTTCGCCGTCGAACATGTTGAGGCCAGGAAGGTTCGGCATGTTCGGGACGCCGGTGGATCCACCTACGGCCATCACGAGCTGGCCGCTGCGGATGGTGCGTGACGAGCCGTCGGCAGTTCGCAGATCGATGCTCCACACCTCGGCCGACTCGTCGAAGTCCGCGGACGTCATCTCGGTGGACGTCCAGACATTGAGCTCCATGGCCTCGGCATAGCACTCGAGCCAACCCGCAAGCTTGTCCTTGGGAACGAACGTCGGCCAAGTGTCGGGGAACGGCATGTAGGGCAGGCTGTTCGCCCACACCTGGTTGTGGAGAGTCAACGAGTGATACCGGTGGCGCCAGTTGTCGCCCACGCGGGCGTTCTTCTCGATGACCAGCGCTTCGATCCCGACTTGCTTGAGACGAGCCGCGAGAATAAGCCCACCTTGGCCGCCGCCGACTATGACGACCTCGGGGTCGACACCTTCGAACGCTTGCTGCTTGCGGCGCTCATCCAGCCAGTTGTCGCCAGCGAACTGGGTCGAGTACTGCGTTCCGGTTGGACGGTTTGCACCGCGGCGCTCCTCGAACCCATGGAGCTCCTGCAGCGATGTCAACATCAGCCACACGCGCGGGCGGTCCCCTGGCTCACCGACCTGCAGCCGGACGAACACGGTGGTTCGACCCTGCTGTGTGGTGAGGTCCGCAAAACCCTCGATGACGTTGCGACCGGCGCGTCGCACAGCTCGAGGCGCCATGTGATGCCCTGATACGCGTACGTCGCGGGGCTGGACACTCGGCGCCAACTTCCCCCAAGCCTGGGCAATCTGCCCCTTGCCGGAGTACGTGCGGTAGCCGCCGGTAAACGCCAGCGCATCCTTCCAGTACCCGTCGTCAACGAACAACTCAGCGAACTTGGCCGGGTCCGCTGACGCGATTGTCGTCGCGAGGACATCGACCCAGCTGGCGAAGGTCTCAGCCGTGGTGGCCGATGAGTCGGTAAGGGTCATGGTGGTCCTCATCTCTGATCCAAGTGCAACAGGCGGGGACGCGCCTGCGGTGTCAACACTTGTGTTGACAATAGGTCGTCAAGGAATGTTCGTCAACTAGTGTGTTGCTTTTGACAATTTGTCACGAAGGCGCTGCTGCGATCAGTCGTAAAATGAACTGCTATCTCAGCGAAGAACGACAAGAACATCAGAATCAACAAATATGTTGACAAGCCGGGATCGCCGGTTTAACCTCAAGGTCTGGCCGTGACCCACATCACGACCATGGAGTCGAAACTGACCCGCCACCATCTGCCGGTTGAACCGGCACCGTCGAAAGCAGGAAACTTGTGAAGCGATCTCTTATACATCGCCGGTTTACCCGGACCGCCGCGCTGCTTGCGGCTGGTCTCCTAGCCCTGTCGGCATGCGGGAGTGACGACTCCGGCAGCTCGGCCACCGTCAACGAGGACGAGGCGAGCGCATCAGCGGCCGCGGCTCAGAAGATCGTCGACGAAGCACTCAAGACCCCCACCTCAATCGTCCAGGACGCACCGCTCGGCGCGGCTGTGCCGAGCGGAAAGAAGGTGGTGTTCTTGGCCAACGCCGTCTCTGCCACGATCGTGATCGCCAACGGCGTCGAGGAAGCGACGAAGGCCATCGGCTGGGACTTCGAGAAGGTCACGTACGACATCGCCAACCCCGCCACGCTTCAGTCGGCCATGACGACTGCCCTCCAGATGAAGCCGGACGCGGTGATGGTCACTGGCGCCGCCCAGAGCCTGTTCGCCAAGTCCGTTCTCGAGGACTACGAAGAAGCGGGTGTCCCGATCGTCCTCGGCGGTTCTTGTCCAGTCGAGGCGACTGGGCCGGTGGTTGCCGGGCCAGCCGAGTGCGACGGCGAGGCTGCCGTGGGCCGTCTCGTCGCGAACTGGTTCATCGCCGACTCCGGAGGCAAGGGCAAGGCGCTCTACGCCAATGTCACGGCATACCCGGCCTACGTGGCCTACGGCGACGCATTCTTGGCGGAGGTCGAAGAGAAGTGCCCAGGATGCTCGGTGAAGAAGATCGAGCTGACCGCGGCTCAGGTTGCGGAGAACCAAGTCGTGCCGACCGCGGTAAATGCCTTGCGTGCGTCGCCCGAGTTGAAGTACGCGATTTTCGACAATGCTGCTTTCGTCAAGGGCATCGAGCCGGCGTTGCGGGCAGCCGGACTCACCGACATCAAGGTTGGAGGACGGCAACTCGATGAGGGTGTTCTCGGCGCCCTGGTGAAGGGCGACAAGGGAGCCTGGACGGCCAGCGGCTACCCGCTGCTGGGCTATGGCATGGTTGATGCGGCGCTGCGCGCGATCCTGGGAACTGATGGTTTCGAAGGCAATTTCATCGCACCGTTGCAGCTCGTGACCGCAGCGAACGCCGCTGAGGTCGAGGCTCCCTACAACGAGCCGACCGACGGGCTTCAGCAGTACCTCGACCTCTGGAAGGCACAGTGACGTGACGGTTTCGTCAGTCGTGTCCGGTGGTGACGCCCAGCAGGGCGTCGCCGCCGGGCCGACGGCTCTCGAGGTCCGGGGCCTGGCGAAGACTTTCGGTGACAAGACAGTTCTTCACCACTTCGACCTGACGGTCGAGGCCGGCCAGGTTCACATGCTGCTCGGACAGAACGGCTCAGGAAAGTCAACGCTGATCAAGATCCTGGCGGGGTTTCATCAGCCGGACGTCGCGCGGTCCTTCACTGTTGGGGGCCGGTCGGTCTCAGCAGGTTCCGCAGAGCAGGTTCGTGCGGCTGGTCTGAGGTTTGTCCACCAGGAACTCGGTCTGATCGGTCCAGAGACGGTGCTGGACAACATGCTGTACTCAGATGGCTTTCCGACCCGGTTCGGCCAGATTTCCTCTGGCCGAGCACGAAAGCGGGTGATGGCGTCCCTGGAGCTGGTCGGACTGGACATCGATCCCGCCTCGAAGGTGGACACGCTCAGCCCCGCCCAGCGGACCGGCGTCGCCGTTGCGCGTGCGCTGATGGACACCGGTGATGCGGCCGTCGCGCTGGTTCTCGACGAACCGACCGCCACGCTCCCCGGTGCCGAGGTCGAACGCCTCCATGCCATCTTGCGCGTCGCCGTCAGTCGTGGAGTGGGCGTGCTCTACGTGACGCATCACCTGGACGAGGTCGAGCAGCTCGGCGACGTCGTGAGCGTTCTACGGGACGGGCACCTGGTCGCTGCCGGTCCGGTCGTCGATCTTCCCCGTGATGTCATCGTCCATGCACTCGTCGGCGGTGAACTTGAAGCAGTCCAGAACCAAGCTCGTCCCGTGACTGCTCCAGACGAAGCCGACCCGGTCCTGCAGGTCCGCGAACTGGTGGGCGACCGTGTCGACGGGCTGTCGTTCGATGCGGCACCCGGTGAGATCCTTGGCCTCTACGGACTGACGGGATCTGGCCGCGAGGCTGCCCTGGGCATGATCTTCGGGTCGATCCCGCGTGCTTCGGGAACAGTGCGTGTCGACGCGACGCCAGTGATGCCGAACCGTCCTCGCGCCTCGATGGAAGCCGGCGTCTCCTATGTTCCGGCTGACCGCAAGTCCGCAGGTCTGTTCCTCGAACTGACAGCGCAGGAGAATCTGACGCTGTCCAACCTGCGGCCCTTCTGGCGTCGCGGACGAATTGATCGCCGCGCAGAGCGCGCCGAGGTGGACAGCTGGTTCAAGCGATTAGCGATCCGGCCGGCCGATGGAGCCGGTCAGACCGTTGGCACTTTCAGCGGTGGCAACCAACAAAAGGTCGTGATGGCCAAGTGGCTGCGCCTGAACCCCGACGTCTTGCTTCTTGACGAGCCGACCCAGGGCGTCGACGTCGGCGCCAAGGCCGAGCTGCACCGCCAACTGCTCGCATCGCGCGCCGATGGCACGGCGATCGTCGTCAGTTCCTCCGACGTCGACGAGCTGGTCACGTTGTGCGATCGCGTTCTCATCATCCGCGACGGGCGAGTTCACCGAGAACTTGTCGGCGACGACATCACCGACCACAACATCAACCGTGGATTCCTCGAGGCGTCCACGTCCACGAACGGATAATCATGCGCTTCAACTTGGGTCTCGATAAGTACAGCGGTCTGTATCTGGGCGCGCTGTTCATCATCGTGTTCTCGTTCCTGGCCCCACAGTCGTTCCCCACGATGTCGACGGTCCACCTGCTCACCTCCACTCAGGCTATCGCCGGTCTCGCGGCCCTAGCCCTGCTCGTGCCGATGGTCGCGGGTCAGTTCGATCTCTCGATCGGGGCGACTGCAAACCTGGCCGGAATGGTCACCGTCATGGTCCAGGTGGATGCCGGACTGCAGCCGTTGACCGCAGTGGCGCTCGGCGTTCTCGTCGGGGCGGCAGTCGGCTTCGTCAACGGATTCGTCGTCGTACGACTGCACGTGAGCTCGTTCATCGCGACGCTCGGTATGAGCTCCATCTTGGCCGCCCTGCAGGTCATCGTCACTGGAAACGTAGAGCCACTGCCTGTCGACAGCGAGCTCTTCGCCAATCTCACCCAGCACACGATCTTCGGATTCCAGATGGTCGTCGTCTACTTGGTGATCGTCGCACTCGTGCTGTGGTGGGTGCTGGAGAAGACTCCCGCTGGTCGGTTCTTGCATGCTTCGGGCGCGAACCCCGAAGCCGCACGACTGACGGGAATCAACGTCGATCGCTGGTCGTGGATCGCGCTCACCACCTCAGGCGCCATCAGCGGGTTCGCCGGAGTTCTGTTCGTGTCGTTGACGGGTCCGTCACTGAGCTTTGGCGCTTCGCTGTTGCTGCCAGCTTTTGCAGCAGTCTTCCTGGGATCGACACAGCTTCAGCCGGGACGTGCCAACGTCTGGGGCACATTCGTCGCCATCTTCGTTCTCGCGATCGGCGTCCAGGGTCTCCAGCTGACGACCGGCGAGCAGTGGGTTGCTGGGATGTTCAACGGCGTGGCCTTGCTCGTGGCTGTCGCGTTGGCGGCAAGTCGTGAACGTGTCGGTAGTCGGAAAGGTGCCCAAGGCACTCCCGCCGACGAGGCGATGGCAGAAGCAGTCACCTAGAACTCGCCCTCCTGGCACGCGGCCGCGCTGGACGCCGACGCTCGACAACTCGAAGTTGGAGCGTGCAGCGCGGCCGAGCCGACTCGTGCCGACGAGCCTGCCGGTAGAATCGAGTACCGCGGCGTCCATGGAGAGGAGAAAGTCCCTTCATGGATGTGCACGATCTCGACACTTATCTCCTCGTCGGATCGGGCGTCCTGATCCTCGCGGCACTCGCCGTCCGCTTGTCGGTGTTCGCCGGCATGCCGTCGCTGCTGGTCTACCTCGGCCTCGGTCTGGCGTTGGGAAGCTCTGGCGTTGGGATCGACTTCGATGACGTCGACGTCGCACACGCGCTCGGCTTCGGCGCGCTGATGCTGATCCTGGCCGAAGGCGGTCTGACCACCAAGTGGGAGGAGATGCGGCCCGTCATCGGACACGGCCTGCTGCTGGCGACTCTCGGCGCTGCGATCTCCGTCGGCGTGGTGTCGGTCAGCGCCCACTTGCTGCTCGGTCTCGACTGGACGATCGCTGTCCTGCTGGCCGCCGTCCTGACGCCGACCGACGCGGCCGCGGTCTTCTCGGTCCTGCGCACGGTCCCGCTCAAGCGCCGTGTGGTCGGTGTGCTGGAAGCCGAGTCCGGGCTCAACGACGCCCCCATCGTCGTGCTCGTCACGGCCATCAGCGCCGGGGACCTGGCCCACGGCGGCTTCGAGTACTTCGTCGGCCTGATCCTGTACGAGCTCGTCGTCGGCGCACTGATCGGCATCGGCATCGGCTGGCTCGGGTCGTGGCTGATGCATCGTGTCGCGCTGCCGTCGTCCGGTCTGTATCCCCTGGTGATCCTCGGGTTCACCGTCCTGGCGTACTCGTCCGCAGCCATGATCCATGCCAGCGGATTCGCCGCCGTCTACGTCGCGGCCCTCGTGCTGGCGAACGCCGATCTGCCGCACCGGATGGCGACGCGGTCCTTCGTCGAAGGTGTCGGCTGGTTGGCCCAGATCGCCCTGTTCGTGATGCTCGGTCTGCTCGCCGACCCCAACGAGATCACCGGCTGGCACGTGTGGACCGGCGTCGCGGCCGGCGCGATCCTGACCTTCGTCGCCCGCCCCCTGACCGTGCTCGCCTGCTCGCCGTGGTTCACCAGCGGCCTGAAGGAACAGGCGTTCGTCGCGTGGGCCGGTCTGCGCGGTGCCGTGCCGATCGTGCTGGCGACGATCCCGCTCTCGGCGGGCGTCGAGGGCTCCCGGGACCTGTTCAACATCGTCTTCGTGACCGTCGTGGTCTACACCCTGCTGCAGGCTGCGCCCTTGGCACGGCTCGCCGAGTACTGTGGCGTCCTGTCGGACCGGATGCGCGACGTCGAGGTCGAGGTCGCACCGCTGGAGCGCGTCACGGCCGACCTGTTGCAGATCCACGTCCCGGAGGGATCGCGACTGGCCGGCGTCGAGATCGGCGAGCTGCGCCTGCCCGTCGGGGCCTCGGTCTCGCTGGTCGTCCGCGACGGTTCGACCTTCGTCCCGCACCCCACGACGCGGCTGCACATCGGCGACGACCTGCTCGTGGTGGCCCAACGGAAGGTGCGCCAGAAGGCAGAGGAGCGACTCCGCGCCGTCGCCAAGTACGGGCGGCTGGCCGGATGGGGTCGTGACTGACCGGATCGGATCACAGATCGGGCGCGTAGGGGATGCACGACGAGATGGTGCGATCGGACTCGACCTTGTCGATCGCCTTCTTGTTCAGGCCCTTTTCTGCATAATTGCGGCCGATCAGTACCGAGATGCCATCGGTCCCGGCGATGTCTCCGGGCTGCACTGTCACCTTGCCGATGAACTGCCCAGCGACGAGCTTCACGCGCGGGTCCTCGTCATCGGCCGCGATGATCACCACGTCGTTGGTCGTGATGTCGGTGGGATTGTTCGCGATCGTTCCCGGCAGGAAGTTGCGCTGCTGCAGCAGCCGTGAGATGCGATCGGCCAGGCCGGCGGTGCGCGAGGCGTTGTAGACGTTGACGTGCACCAGGTTGGGGGTCAGCTCCTCGCCCTCGTGCACGGTGCGCATCTCGCACGTGGGAGCGCTCGAGGTGACCTGACCCTCCTGGGTCAACAGATTCAACCCGACCACGATGCCGCCGAAGAAGATCGCCACCGACACGACCAGGACCACGATGCCGCCGGGCTTCATGCGCCACCGCCGATCGAGTGCACCCGGGCGTGCAGGACGTTGCGCTGCTGCAACGCCGCACGCAGCGCTCGGTGCAGCCCGTCCTCGAGGAACAGCTCACCGTTCCAGCTCACGACGTGCGCGAACAGATCGCCGAAGAACGTGGAGTCGTCGTCGAGCAGATGTTCCAGTGACAGCTGGGTCTTGGTGGTGGTCAGGTCGTCGAGTCGTACCTGCGACGGTGAGATGCGCGCCCAATCGCCCTGGCTCAGGCCGTGGTCGGGATACGGACGCCCGTCTGCCACCCTCCGAAAGATCACCCGATCAGTCTAGGCAGACAGACACCTGTGACGTGGCCGGCAGAATCAGATGTTGCCGGATGTCGGTGGTATCGGGGAATATGAGCACAGGTGCCACGCGTTGTCACCTCGCGCGGGGCGGCACCTGGATCATGGGGGTCGGCACCGCGAGCGCAGACCCACCACGGACAGGAGTGTCGATGACCCACACTCCCGTTGAGCGTGAGCAGGTCGAGGGCGCAGTCCGTACCATCTCGACGGCCATGCGGCTCAAGCGCGGCGCCATCGAGCTGGCGGTGCTCGCGATCCTCTACATCGCCTACTGCGCCTCGCGCATGCTGGCCTCCGATGCCTTCGCGCCGGCACGTGGGCGGGCGCTGGACATCCTCGACATCGAGAAGGACTTCCGCATCGACATCGAGCGGTGGCTCAACCACGTGTTCGTCGACCACGACTGGCTCGGCCTGCTGAGCAGCTATTGGTACGCCACGACGCACTACGTCGTGACGGTCGGCATGCTGATCTGGCTCTATCGGCGCAGCGCCACCTTGTACGTCACGGCCCGTCGGGCCCTGGTGCTCGCGACGGTCATCGGCCTGGCCTTCTACCTGACGATGCCGACGGCTCCGCCACGACTGGTGGGAGGGCACTACGTCGACGTGCTCGCCCTGCACTCCGCCGACGGCTGGTGGGGCGCCAGCGCCTCGGCGCCCAAGGGTCTGGGCGGACTGACCAACGAGCTGGCAGCGTTCCCGTCCCTGCACGCCGGATGGGCGCTGTGGGCCGCCATCGTGCTCGTGCGGGTCGGCGTCCCGTGGATCATCCAGGTCATCGGATTCGCCTATGCCGCGTTGATGACCATCGACATCATCGGCACCGGCAACCACTGGGTGCTCGACGCCGTGATGGGGTGGGTCGTCGTGGTGATCGCCTTCGTGGTCGTCACCATCTGGGAACGTCGCAGCCCGGTCACGGCCCACGAGGACGGTTGACGCTCCTCGGAGGCGCCGAGGCGTGAGACACCTCACTCCCGGGTTCCCGATCAGGCCGAGGTCGCGGTATCCTGGAGGAGTTCTCGCGATCCGAGCCCTCCCCACGGGCAGGCTCTGACTCGGACCCAGGAACGAACGAACGGGCCGCCACCGCATGGTGCGGCCGCAGCAGGGTGCTACTCCAGGACGTCCGCTCCACCGTGAGGTGTGGGCGGTGCACCGGTTCACCCGTCACATCACCTCAGCGGAGGACAGCAGTGGCCCAAGCAGGCCGTCGCCAGTCAGGCAACCAACGTCGACGTACCAAGCCGCTCGACAACGAAGGCATCATGCCGGTGCTCGCCAAGGCGGTGCGCGACGTGGAGTCGCGCGCCCAGCGCGGGCCGCTCAACCATGCGCAGCGCACCCGTTTCCAGGTCATCGGCCTACTCGTCCGAGAGGAACGCCAGCGCGTCAAGACCGACACGGAGCTGACCGACAGCTCGCGGGCCGAACAGCTCAAGCGTCTCGACGGAGTCGCGACGATCCTGGCCAAGGTCGCCACGCGCGACCCCTCGCTGTTCACGCTGCTGGGCGACGACGTGGAGCTGGCCGACGACGCCCGCGCACTGAAGCGTGAGATGCTCGCGGAGGCCGGCCTGGGACCCAAACCCGACGCGACGGCCGAATCCGCTGAGGAGACGGTGGTCACCAAGGCCGACCGGCACGTCCCGCAGTCGGTGATGTCGCGTCAGCTGGCCAATCCGTTCCAGCCGCCGGACTTCGCCGCGGTACCGACGCGGACTCCCGTCGGCCGGCTGTCGACATGGGAGCTGCTCGGCCCGCTGTTCAGCTCGTTCGAGAAGGCCTCCGACGGTGCGCCGTCGTGCATGAAGCTGCCCGAACCCCTGGGTCTGGACACCCCTGCGGGCGCGTTGATGATGAAGCACCAGGCACAGGTGGTCGAGGCCGCCGCCGAAGGGCACCGGACCTTCCTGCTGGCCGACGAGCCGGGCCTGGGCAAGACGGCTCAGGCGCTGCTGGCCGCCGAAGCGGCCGACGCCTACCCGCTGCTGGTCGTGGCGCCGAACGTGGTCAAGGCCAACTGGGCGCACGAGGTGGACCTGTGGACGCCCAAGCGCACGGCCACCGTGATCCACGGCGACGGTGAGGACATCGACGGTTTCGCCGACGTCTACATCGTCAACTACGAGATCCTGGACCGCCACGTGTCGTGGCTGGGCGAGCTGGGCTTTCGCGGCATGGTGGTCGACGAGGCCCACTTCATCAAGAACAAGACGTCGCAGCGTTCGCAGCAGGTGCTGCACCTGTCCGAACGGGTCCGCAAGCGCGTGGGCCGACCGCTGCTGATGGCGTTGACCGGCACACCGTTGATCAACGACATCGAGGACTTCAAGACGATCTGGCAGTTCCTCGGCTGGATCGACGAGAAGCAGCCGCGCGCGGAGCTGATGACGGCGTTGGAGGACACCGGTCTGACACCGCTGGATCCGGGCTTCTACACTGCTGCGCGTCAGTGCGTCATCGACATGGGCATCGTGCGTCGTCGCAAGGTCGACGTCGCCGCTGACATCCCGGCCCGCCGGATCGCCGACATCCCGGTCGATCTGGACGACGAGGTCGGACGTTCGATCGCCGAGGCCGAGCGCGAGCTCGCCGCGCGCATGATGCGGCGCTACGACTCGGCTCTGGCGGCGCGTCACAACGCCCCGGGCGCGGTCGTGCCGACCGAGCTCGACGCCGAGCTGGTCCGTGCCGTGGCGAAGTGGGAGCGCGAGGACACCGAGGGGTCGAAGGACGAGGAGAACGTCTTCGGCATGATGCGGCGCATCGGCCAGGCCAAGGCCGGACTCGCAGCCGACTACACGGCCCAACTGGCGCGCAACGTCGGCAAGGTGGTGTTCTTCGCCAAGCACATCGACGTCATGGACACCGTCGAGGCCTCGTTCGAGCGCGCCGGGATCGGATACACGTCGATTCGCGGCGATCAGTCCAAGTCGGCGCGCGAGAAAGCCATCGACCGGTTCTGGAACGACGAGTCGGTCTCGGTCATCGTGTGCTCGGTCACGGCCGCCGGTGTCGGGATCAACTTGCAGATCGCCTCGGACGTCGTGCTGTCGGAGCTGTCGTGGACCGACGCGGAGCAGACGCAGGCGATCGACCGGGTCCACCGCATCGGACAGGAACAGCCCGTCACGGCGTGGCGCATCATCGCCGCGCAGACCATCGACGGCCGGATCGCCGAGCTGATCGACAGCAAGGCCGGTCTGGCCGCGCGGGCGCTCGACGGCACCGACGTCGAGGTCGGTTCGTCCGTCGACGTCCAGCTGGAGGCACTCGTCACCTTGCTGACCGACGCCCTGCAGAAACGTATTTCTTGATATTTGTCCTTAATCGGGACTTTTGCCGGATAAAGAAAGTCCGATAAAGTTTTCGATATGGCGAAGAAGATCATCGAGAAGTACGTGTCCGACCTGTCCGGTGAGGAAATGCCGGAAGGTTCGTCACCGTTGCGATTCGCATTTGACGGAAAGTCCTACGAGATCGACCTGACGGCGGCTGAGCGCAAGGAGCTCGAGTCGGCGCTGGCGCGCTACATCGCCGCCGCACGTCCGACGTCGTCGCGGCGCAGCGGGGGACGGGCAGCACGTTCGGCCGGTGGACCCGACCCCAAGGTCGTCCGCGAATGGGCTCGCGCGAACGGACACGACGTGCCGGCCCGCGGACGGATCCCGGCGTCCATCCTCGAGGCGTTCGCCGAGAACCGCTGACAGCGAGAACCGCTGACAGTAGGACCCCTCGTGCACCCGACAGGGATCACCGACCCTTGCTGCATTCCTGCCCTGGGGGATTGAGTGATGTGTCGCCGCACGAGGGGCTGGTCACCATCATACGGACCGTCCCCGATTGGCCCACGACCGCACCTGCCAGGTAATCTCATCTGCGGAGGATTCGCATAGTGGCCTAGTGCGCTCGCTTGGAAAGCGGGTTGAGTGAAAGCTCTCAGGGGTTCGAATCCCCTATCCTCCGCAGAACGAAATCCCCCATGCAGTCAGCGTGGGGGATTTCGTTATTCGCCGACACAAGTATCACGATCGGTCATGCGTCGGAGGCGAGTTGTCGGACCGCCTCGGCGGCAGACACGACTGAGTCGATACGCAGTGCCGATTCACCGGCGTACAAAGGGGTGTTGTCCACGGTCGAATTCGACATTCCGGTCAGGGGCGGCGTCGGCGACAGGGCCGGCACGCGCGCCCTTTGCAGCCGTGGCAACGCGCTGATTATCGAATCGGTGATGATGCGACTCAGAGGCGCGCTGGAGTGGTTGATCACGTCGGGCAGCCGGCGCAGACTGCCGTCGGGGCGGATCCAGCGGTCCGTTGCAGCATTGGGCACGACCCGATGCCGGGCCGGCCAGCCCAGCCCGAACAGGGTCGTCTCGACGGTGCGCTCGGCGTCGAGCACGCGTTGCTTGTACGCCGGGTGGGCATCGGACTCGTGGGTCAGCAGAAAGCGCGTGCCGGCCACCACGCCGTCCGCGCCACACGCCAACGCGTTCTGCGTGTCGGCGCCTGTCGCGATGCCGCCTGCCAGCAATACCGGACGGCCGGCGGCGATCGGCAGGACGCGATCGAGGAAGTCCGGCCCCGGCTCCCGGCCGAGCAGATGACCGCCGGCCTCGATTCCTTGGGCGATCAGCCCGTCCACGCCCCAGCCGACCGCCTGGGCCGCCTCGGACGTGGTCCCCACCTGGGCCATCACGAACACACCGGCACTGTGCAGCTCCTGCACGAGCGCGGCGTCACCGCCGAAGAACAGCACGGCGACGTCGATCATCCCGGACCGGCATGCCTCCACGTGCCGGGACCGCACGAACGGCATCAGCAGATTGACCGCGACCGCCCGCCCGGGGGCCTGATCCCTGACCGCTGCGAACCCGGCTGTCAGAGCCGCCGGGGAGGCCAGCCCGAGGGTGCCCAGACCGCCCGCAGCGGCGATGGCGCCGGCCAGGGCCGGACCGGACACGCCGCCACCCATCCCGGCTTGTGCCACGGGTACGTCCAACCGGAGTCGATCCAAGAGGTCCATACCCGCATCATGCGCCCCCGGCGGTCACGTCCTCCAGGGGCGCACGATGTCGATCGTGGGGGCTACTCGCCGAACGGGTCGAGCTCCGCGTGGTCGTCGACCGACGCCGCCAGGGCCCCGAGCTGATGCGCACCGTCACCGAGGAGGTGATCGATGACCGTCAGCCTGGCCATGTAGTGCGCGATGCTGTACTCGGCCGTCACGCCGATACCACCGTGCATCTGGACGGCCTCCTGCGAGACGAGCCGCGACGCCGTGCTGATCTTCAGCTTCGCGCGCTGGGCCGCCTCGATCTGGAAGCGGGCATCCTCGCTGTCCGCCAGCACGAGCGTGGCCCACATGACGATGCTGCGCGCGAGCTCGAGCTGCATGTACATGTCGGCAGCCCGGAACGTCAGGGCCTGGAACGTCATCAGTGGGACGCCGAACTGCTTGCGCGTCTTGAGGTACTCGACGGTCGTGTGCAGCGCGGTCTCCATGGCACCGAGCGCCTCGTGGCAGTACGCGACCTGCGCCTTCGCCACCGCAAGCGCCACGGCATCCGAGGCGTCGGACCCGGCCGAGCCCAACGGTGTCGCCGGGGTGTCGGCGAACGTGACCTTCGCTGCGCGTCCACCGTCTGCCGTGCGGTAACCCATACGCGTCAAGCCTGTCGCGTCGGGCTCCACGACGAACACACCCGTACCGCCGGACGGCAGTGCCGCCGTGACGATCAGCAGGTCCGCCCGCTCGCCGGTGATGACGGGCTCCTTGGTGCCGGACAGCGTCCAGGAATCACCTGAACCCGCCGCCGTGACGGCGGTCGGCTGCAGGCCGTATCGCGCACCGGTCTCGGCGTGGGCGACCGCGGGCACGAGCGTGCCCTCGGCAATGCCACCGAGGATGCGGGCCCGTTGCTCGTCCGAACCCAGCGCCTGGACGAGGCTGCCCGCGAGCACGACGGTCTCGACATACGGCTCGGGTGCGATGACGCGCCCGATCTCCTCGGCCACGATCGCGACCTCGACCGGACCCGCGCCGAAGCCGCCGTCGGCCTCGGCGAACGGCAGACCGAGCGCGCCGGTCTCGGCGAGCTGCTGCCAGGTGCCCTCCGACCACCCCGGATCGACCTGGGTGACCGCGCGGCGGGTCTCGCTGGAGTCGTAGGCCTTGCCCAGCACGGCAGCCATGGCCGCCTTCAGTGCCTCTTGCTCAGCGTCGTAGACGAAATCCATGTCAGCCCCTCAGTCCCAGAATGCCGCCGGCGATGATTTGGCGTTGCACCTCGTTGGAGCCGCCGTAGATCGAGGCCTTGCGCAAGTTCATGTACACCGGAGCAGACACCTGCGCCCAGTCCTCGATGTCGGAGTCGGCGCCCGCGCCGGATGCGATGACCGACGGTCCGGCGATGTCGACGAACAGCTCCGACACGTCCTGCTGCAGCTGGCTACCGCGCAACTTCATCACCGACGACGCCGGGTGCGGCTTGCCGTCGGCGGAGTTGGCCACGACTCGCATGGCGGTCAGCTCGAGGGCGAGCACCTCGTTCTCCAGCTCGACCACACGCGCGGCGAACACCGGATCGTCGAACAGGGACGACCCGCCGGGGCCGGCCGACAGTGCGACCTTCTTAGCCGCAGCCAGATTGCGCTTGATGCCGCCGACCGGTGCGACACCGATGCGCTCGTTGCCGAGCAGGAACTTGGCGTAGTCCCAGCCCTTGTTGACCTCGCCGACGAGGTTCTCGGCGGGTACACGCACGTTGTCGAAGAAGACCTCGTTGACCTCGCGACTGCCGTCGATCAGCTCGATCGGTCGTACCGTGAGACCTTCGCTGCGCATGTCGATGAGCAACATCGAGATGCCGGCCTGCTTCTTGACGTCCGGGTCGGTGCGGACCAGCGTGAAGATCCAGTCGCCGTACTGTCCGAGCGTGGTCCAGGTCTTCTGTCCGTTGACGATCCACTCGTCGCCCTCGAGCACCGCCTTGGTCTTGAGTCCGGCCAGGTCCGATCCGGCGTCGGGCTCGGAGAATCCTTGGCTCCACCAGATGTCGAGATTGGCGGTGGCCGGCAAGAAGCGCTCTTTCATCTCCTGAGAGGCGAACGCGGCCAGGACCGGCCCGATCATCCCGGCGTTGAACGCCAGCGGTGGCGGCACGTTGGCCAGCTGCATCTCCTCGTGCCAGATGTGGCGCTGGAGCGGGGTCCAGTCCTTGCCGCCCCACTTGACGGGCCAGTTCGGCACGGCCAGACCGGCGGCGTTCATGATTTGCATCGACTCGACGAACTGTTCCTTCGACAGCTCGCGCCGAGCCGCGACCGTGTCTCGGATGTGCTGGGGGATCTGCGTCGTGAAGAACTCGCGCATCTCCTCCCGGAACGCGACGTCCTCCGCGGACAGGCGCAACTTCATGGGTACCTCCGGTGGAATGACAACTAAGCAAATGCTTAGTTGCACACTAACTGTACATTTCTCGGTCGACTACCTGGTCCGACCCCGTCGTTGCGACCGGGCGGTGCGCGCCCTCAAAGGACCCACCAATCGGGGACCTGCGAGGCGCTGTTCCAATCGCCGCGCCTCACGACGCAAGGGTTGTGCCACGTACTCGCCGAGTATGACACCCGACGACAGGGCAATGGCAGTCGAGACGGCCGTGATCAGCGCCACCAAGCCGACGAGGTCGTCCGAGGCCAATAGCGTCAACCCGCGGTAGATCGACAGGCCCGGCAGCAGGGGAACGATCGCGGCCACGACCACGACCAGCGGCGGCACCGCGATGCGCATCGCCACTCCGTACCCCACCAATCCGATCAGGACGGCAGCGACACCGGCGGGCCAGGTGGGGTCGACCTGTTGACGAGCGATCACGACATAGACCAGCGTCGCCACACCTGAGATCACGGCGATCGGCAGCAGCGAGCGCGCCGGCGCATAGGCGGAGAAGGCGAAGGAAGCGGCCGCCACCGCACCGGCGAGCGCAGCGAGCCACGGTTCGGCCAGCGTCGCCGCGGTGACACCGGTCAGCGTGTCGACGTCGAACCGGTGGCCGATCGTCAGTCCGGCGCCGACGCCGGCGATGATCCCGGCGGTCGCGATCAGCACCTCGAGGATGCGGGCGTTCGCCGTGACGTAGAACCCGGTCAACGCGTCCTGGAAGGCACCGATCAGCCCCAGTCCGGCCAACAACATGATGATGCCGGAGATCACCACGAACGATCCGTCGACGGGTGCATCGAGCCGCTCGCAGACGACCGCGATGATCGACGCCACCAGGCCCCCGGCCGCCTGGCCGTAGAACATCGGCAGGCGGAGCCGAGCCAGATACCTGAGCAGGATCTCGATCAGCGCGGCTGAGAATGCTGCCACCGACGCTCCGACGGCCGAGCCGCCGAGGAGCACCGCGATGGCCGCTCCCATGACGGCCCACGACGCGGTGATCGCCCACCGAGGTGTGCTGTGTCCGGTCGACGCGATGCTGGCCAGCTGAGCGCGCGCCGTCTCGAGGTCGATCCGGTTGGCCAGCAGATCGGACACCAGCCCGTCCACCCTCGTCAGGTCGTCGAAGTCCGTCTCGCGGTGGGTCACGTGTCGTGTGGCCGTTCGAGACGGCTGGTCGGGACCGTACTGGTGGCTGATCGACAGCGCAGTGAACGTGACGTCCAGCTGTGCGTGCCGGAGCCCTTGGTGGTGCATCACCGACGACATCGTCGCCACGACGTCCGCGGCTCCCGCGCCGTTCGACAGCAGCAGCTCACCGATGCGCAAGGCCAGATCGAGGACGGCGTCGTCACGCGCCGGGTCGTGACGCGTCTGGTCGGCGGGCTCTGCCATCGCTCCATCATGGCGACTCGATCGTCGCCGTTCCAGCGAACGAGCTCGGCGGTCGATAGGCTCAGCGACGTGACCTTGGGCGCAGCGACCGAATGGGTCGAGGACACCGAGCTGGGTGCGGGGTATCTGCAGCGCACCTTCGACCTGGGCGAGGATCCGGACGACGAGCCGGGACCCCTCGTGGCCACGCTGGTCAAACGAGTCGGTGACCCGGACGCGGACCACCATGGCGCCGTGCTGCACGTCCACGGATTCACCGACTACTTCTTCCAGACCGACCTGGCCGACTTCTTCGCCGCCCGGGGTCTCGCGTTCTACGCACTGGACCTGCGCAAGTGTGGACGCTCACGGCGACCCGGTCAGACGCCGCACTACGTGTCCGATCTCGAGCTGTACGACGACGAGCTGGCTCGCGCGCTGGACGTCGTCACCGAGGAGGTCGGTGGCCCGGTCGTGTTGACCGGCCACTCGACGGGCGGCTTGGTCCTGCCCTTGTGGTTGGCCCGGCTCGCCCGCCGGCCCGGCGGAGTGAGGAGCACCGGCATCGCCGGACTGGTGCTGAACAGCCCGTGGTTCGACCTGCAGGGACCGGACTGGATGCGGTCGATCGGCACGCAGGCGATCCGGGCCGTGGCGAAGTTCCGGCCGCTGGAGGTCATGAAGCTGCCCAAGACGTCGGTCTACGGGGACAGCCTCGCGGCCTCGCGCCACGGCGAGTGGACCTACAACCTGGAGTACAAGCCGCTGACCGGGTGCGACGTCACGTACGGCTGGATCAACGCCGTCCGGCGCGGCCACGCCGCCTTGCACGACGGCCTGGACGTGCAGGTGCCGTCGTTGGTCCTGCGGTCGACCCGCACGTGGTACGGCAAGCAGTTCGGCCCGGAGGCCGTCCGCGCCGACACGGTCCTCGACGTCACCCAGATCGCTCGGTGGGCCGGGTGTCTGGGCAACCACACGTGGGTCGTGCCGATCGACGGGGCCAAGCACGACGTGTTCTTGTCCGAACCGGATGCGCGGGACGTCGCCTACGCGACGGTTGACGCCTGGTTGCGAGATCGCGGCCTCCTCGGGTAGATGCTGTCGGCGGGCGTCTATAGGGTTCAGATGTGGATGCGCCGCTCGCCCTGTACCGCCGATACCGGCCCGAGACGTTTGCCGAGGTCATCGGTCAAGACCACGTCACCGAGCCGCTGAGGCAGGCGCTCGCCGCGAATCGCACGCACCATGCATACCTGTTCTCCGGTCCGCGGGGCTGCGGCAAGACCACCAGCGCGCGCATCATGGCGCGGGCGCTCAACTGTGAGCAGGCGCCCGTCGCCGACCCCTGCGGCACGTGTCAGAGCTGTCGTGACCTGGCGCGCGGTGGACCGGGCAGCGTCGACGTCATCGAGATCGACGCGGCCAGTCACGGAGGCGTCGACGATGCACGCGATCTGCGCGAACGGGCGTTCTTCGCGCCCGTCAGCAGCCGCTACAAGGTCTACATCATCGACGAGGCGCACATGGTCTCGACGGCCGGCTTCAATGCGCTGCTCAAGCTGGTCGAGGAGCCGCCGCCGCACTTGAAGTTCATCTTCGCCACGACCGAGCCGGACAAGGTCATCGGCACCATCCGGTCGCGCACCCATCACTACCCGTTCCGTCTCGTTCCGCCGGCCACGCTGACCGACTACCTGGGTCAGGTCAGCGATGCCGAGCACGTGGCGGTCGAGCCTGCGGCCCTGCCCCTCGTGGTGCGAGCGGGTGCCGGATCGGTCCGCGACTCGCTGAGCGTCCTGGATCAGCTGCTCGGCGGTGCGGGCGAGCAGGGTCTGACCTACGACCTGGCGGTTCGACTGCTCGGCTACACGCCCGACACCCTGCTCGACGAGGCTGTCGACGCGATGGCTGCCGGCGACGGTGCCACGGTGTTCGGCGTGGTCGACAAGGTCATCGAGTCCGGCCAGGATCCGCGCCGCTTCGCCGAGGACTTGTTGCAGCGGCTGCGGGACCTGATCGTCATCTCGGTCATCCCCGACGCCGGCGCGCAGGGCCTGGTCGAGGTGCCGGAGGATCGCATCGAGCAGCTGAAGGCCCAGGCGAAGGGATTCGGTCCGGCCGAGCTGACTCGCACCGCCGACATCGTCAACACGGCCTTGGTCGACTTCCGCGGAGCGACGGCCCCCCGCATGCTGCTGGAGCTGATGTGCGCCCGCATCCTCGTCCCCGGCGCCGATGCCTCCCTGGGCGGACTCCAGGCCCGCCTGGACCGCCTCGAGAAGCGCATCCTCTCCTCGGGCTCCCCCACCCCCGCTGATGAGTCACGTATTCCCGCTCAGGAGTCACCTGTTCCCGCTCGCGAGTCACGTATTCCCGGTGATGAGTCGAATCCTGGTCGCGATGAACCGACTCGACCGGCCGAGGAACCTCGGTCGAGCGGTGCACGCAACACTCGGGCCCCCGAACCGACGGCACCAGCACCGGCCGCAGTGACTCCTGATCAGGAACCAGTGACTCGCGAGCCGGAACCAGTGACTCCTGAGCGGGAACGGGTGACTCCTGAGCGGGGCGCGGGAGCCATGTCGTCGGCGGATCTGAGGCGGCTGTGGCCGGAGGTCCTCACCAAGGTGCAGGCGCTGCGCCGCTTCGCGTGGGTCATCCTGAGCCAGAACTCCCAGGTCGTCGGGGTGGAGGGCGACACTCTCACGCTCGGACTGGTCAATGCCGGCGCACGCGAGTCGTTCGAGAAGAACAAGGTGGCCGAACCGTTGGCGCAGGCCCTCGCCGAGGTCGTCGGCGGCACGTGGCGCATCGAGACCGTCATCGACGTCACCGCGGGGTCCCGCGAGACACCGCAGGCCAGCACCCCTGCTCCGCCGAAACCCGCGGCACCTCCTGCAGCGCCCGAGGCGATCCAGGAGGTCCGCGACCGCCTCCACGAGCAGGCCGACGAGCGCGACCCCGATGCCGACGCCAGCGTCGACGACCCCGTGGTCGACGCCAGCAGTGTCGACCCCGTCGACCTGCTGTCCCGTGAGCTGGGGGCCGAGATCATTGACGAGTCCACCGACGAGTGACGGCACGGCGGTGCAGCGCCGCCGCCTCGACCTCGACCTGGACCCGTTCGACGTCCTGCGACGATTCCGCGACCGCGACCGGCTGGTTGCCTTGGTGGGGTCGTGGCACCACGGCGAGGCGCTGATCGCCTTCGATCCCACCCACGTGCTCGACGGCGATCCGTTCGACATCGATCTGCCACCTGTCGCGGCGGACGGATTCGGTGGCGGCTGGATCGGTGCGTGGGGGTACCAGCTCGGCTCGTTGATCGAGCGGCTCCCGCCGACCCCAAGTCGCCCGGTGTGGCAACCGGCGCACCGCATCGCGTTCTACGACCACGTGCTGCGTCTGACCGACGGTGTGTGGTGGCTGGAATCGTTGGTCGTCGACGACGACCGCGACGCCGCGATCCTGCGAGCGCTCGCCGCCGACGTGGTGCCGGCCGACTTCGTCGTGGGCGACTTCACCATGAAGCCCTCACCCGAAGGTCACCGCCTCGCGCTGGCTGCGGTGCTCGACCACATCGCGGCCGGCGACATCTTCCAGGCCAATCTGTGCGCGAGGTTGGAATCGGACTTCCGCGGTGACCCGGTGGAGTTGTTCTGCGCAGGTGCGCAGACGCTGCGTCCCGCGTACGGCGCGTTCGTGTCGTCGCCGCACGGCGCACTCGCGAGCTTCTCGCCCGAGCTGTTCCTGCGCCGCACGGGTGACGAGGTGCTGACCTCGCCGATCAAGGGCACGGCGCCGCTCGACACCGATCCGGACGAGCTGGTGGCGTCGGCGAAGAACCGCGCCGAGAACGTGATGATCGTCGACCTGATGCGCAACGACCTCGGACGGGTCAGCGTGCCCGGCTCCGTGCGTGTTCCGGCGCTCACCCGAGCCGAGCGTCATGCGGTCTGGCACCTGGTGTCCGACGTCGTGGGGCACCTGGACCACGACGTGACCGACAGTGACCTGCTGCGGGCCACTTTCCCGCCCGGCTCGGTCACCGGCGCGCCCAAGGTGCGCGCGATGGAGATCATCGCCGAGCTGGAATCCACCGCGAGGGAGGCCTACACCGGCGCCATCGGCCACATCAGCCCCGCGGCCGGGATGGAGCTCAACGTCGTCATCCGGACGTTCGAGATCAGCGGCGACCACATCTGGCTCGGGGTCGGCGGCGGCGTCGTGGCCGACTCGACCCCATCGGGCGAGTACGCCGAGTGCCTGGTCAAGGCACGCCCGCTCATCGAGGCCATCGGTGGCAGGCTCGCGCTGACGGCCGACGAACCCGAGCCCGGCCCGGGCCGGACAGCTGAGTCGGTCGACACCGTGGCAGCAGACCCCTCGGCAGGAGTGTTCGACACGATCCTGATCGTCGACGGGACCGCCGTCGATCTCGACGCCCACCTGGCCCGACTCGACGCCTCGGTGCGCGCTGTCTACGGCACCACGGTGCGCGCCGGGCTCGACGACGCCGTGATCCGGCGCGCGCGCCGACTCGTCGGCCCCCATCGACTGCGCATCGACGCGCGGCCGGTGGACGACGACGTCGACGTGTCGATCACGGTCGCGCGACTCGACGACGCGCCGGCGTCGTGGCGGCTCGTGCCACGCACCGTGGCCGGTGGACTGGGCGAACACAAGTGGACCGACCGTCGGGCACTCGAAGGCGGCCCCGGACCGGGTGGTGACCTGCTCGTCGTCGACACCGACGGTTCCTTGCTCGAAGGTGGCCGATCGTCACTGTTCGTCGTGCACGACGACGGCGTCCACACCCCGCCGACGGACGGCCGCATCCTGCCGGGAACCGCGCGCGGGCGCATCGTCGAACTGCTGCGCCGTGCCGACGTCCCGGTGTTCCAGCGTCGGCTGACGGCAGAGGACCTGGACCGCGCCACCGAGGTATTCGTCGTCAATGCCCTGCGTGGCGTCGTTCCGATCACCGAGGTGGACGGCCGTGGCCGTTGGCCGATCGGACGCACGACGGCATGGCTGCGCGAGGAGCTGTGGAGATTCTGGCGCGGCGCCGCTCCGACCTCGTACGGGGGTGCGGCGGCCGATCGGCGCGGCGCTCGTGTGCTGTTCATCGACAACTACGACTCGTTCGTCTACAACCTGGTGCAGTACGTGGGTGAGTTGGGCGCTGCCGCCGACGTCGTGCGCAACGACGCCGTGACGGTCGAGCAGATCGAGGCGGCCAGAGCGGCCGGAGAGCTCACGCACGTCATCATCTCGCCAGGTCCGGGCACGCCGTCTACCGCCGGAGTCAGCGTCGAGCTGGTCCGACGACTGGGGCCGACCACACCGATCCTGGGCGTGTGCCTGGGGCATCAGGCGATCGCCGAGGCGTACGGCGCCCGCGTCGTCCGCGCACCGGAGGTCGTCCACGGCAAGCCGTCGTTGGTGCATCACGACGGGCTCGGACTCCACGAGGAGCTTCCCGACCCGTTGGTCGTCGCCCGCTACCACTCGCTGGTCGCCGACGAGTCGACCCTGCCGCCCGAGCTCGTCGTCACCAGCAGGACCGCCGGCGGCGTCGTGATGGGACTGCGGCACGCGACCCACCCGGTCGAGGGCGTCCAGTGGCATCCGGAGTCGATCCTGACCCGGCACGGTCACAAGCTGCTCGCCACCTTCTTGCGCGGCGTCTGACACCCGTGTGGGAGCGCCGGATCGTTGGCCTCGACGCGTAGGCTGGCGGCGTGTACGACGGCGTGATCCAAGACCTCATCGACGAGCTCGGTCGACTGCCGGGCATCGGCCCGAAGAGCGCTCAACGCATCGCGTTCCACCTGCTCGACACCGACCCCGATGACGTCAAGCGATTCGCCGCCACGCTCGTGGCCGTCAAGGAGCAGGTGCACTTCTGCCAGACCTGCGGGAACGTGACGACCGACCCGACCTGCCGGATCTGCGCCGATCCGCGCCGCGACCCGAGCGTCCTGTGCGTCGTCGAGGAGAGCAAGGACGTCATCGCGATCGAGCGCACCCGCGAGTTCCGCGGGCGGTACCATGTGCTGGGCGGCGCCATCAACCCCATCGCCGGTATCGGACCGGACCAGCTGCGCATCAAGGAGCTGTACGAACGGCTCTCCGACGGGGCCATCACCGAGGTCATCATCGCGACCGACCCCAACCTCGAGGGCGAGGCCACCGCCACCTATCTGGTTCGTCAGCTGTCCACACTGGGCCTGAAGGTCAGCAAGCTGGCCAGCGGGCTACCCGTAGGCGGCGACTTGGAATACGCCGACGAAGTCACTCTGGGCCGCGCTTTCGAGGGGCGCACGACAGTTGGCGCGATCTGACCGTCCCGTGCCCGGAACGACCGTCGAGGCACCCAGGCGCCCGCGATACGATAGTGGTTGGTGCCGGTCGGAGTTGCCCGGTTCAGATGTCCCGTCTTTTCAGCAAGGATCACTTCCGTGGGCTCAAATCCCCGCAGCATCGTCGTGCAGAAGTACGGCGGCTCCTCCGTCGCGGACGCTACGGCGATCAAGCGGGTCGCCCAACGGATCGTCACGACCAAGAAGGCCGGACACGACGTCGTGGTCGTGGTCTCGGCCATGGGAGACACCACCGACGAGCTGATCGATCTGGCCAACGAGGTCTCTCCCCTGCCGCCGGCTCGCGAGCTCGACATGCTGCTGACCGCCGGTGAACGCATCAGCATGGCGGTCCTCGCGATGGCTATCAGCGACCTGGGCCACGAGGCACGCTCCTTCACCGGGTCACAGGCCGGCGTCATCACCGACGCCGAGCACGGCAAGGCAAAAATCATCGACGTCACGCCGGGCCGCATCGAAGCGGCCCTGACCGAAGGCGCCATCGCGATCGTCGCCGGATTCCAGGGGGTCTCGCAGTCCACCAAGGACATCACGACGCTGGGCCGTGGCGGGTCGGACACGACCGCCGTCGCGTTGGCGGCGGCGCTGGGTGCCGAGGTGTGCGAGATCTACACCGACGTCGACGGCATCTTCACCGCCGATCCGCGCATCGTGGCCAACGCCGCCCAGATCCCCCGCATCTCCTACGAGGAGACGTTGGAGATGGCGGCCAAGGGAGCCAAGATTCTTCACCTGCGCTGCGTCGAGTACGCGCGCCGCAACAACATCCCGATTCATGTGCGCTCGTCGTTCAGCGACCGGCCGGGCACCTGGGTCGTACGAGCAGAGGACGTGAATCCCGTGGAAGGTATGGAGAACGCCATCATCTCCGGCGTTGCGCACGATCGCAGCGAGGCCAAGATCACCGTGGTGGGCGTGCCGGACAAGGTGGGTGAGGCGGCGGCCATCTTCCGTGCGCTGGCCGACGCGCAGATCAACATCGACATGATCGTGCAGAACGTGTCGGCGGCCGAGACCGCGCTGACCGACATCTCGTTCACGCTTCCGCAGAACGACGGTCAGACCGCCATGACGGCGCTGGCACGGCTCAAGGATGAGGTCGGCTTCGAGCGTCTGCAGTACAACGACAGCGTCGGCAAGGTGTCGATCGTCGGCGCCGGGATGGGATCCGGCCCGGGCATCACCGCCACGTTCTTCTCGGCGCTGGCCGACGCGGGAGTCAACATCGACATGATCTCGACCTCCGAGATCCGCATCTCGGTGGTCGTTGACGAAGCTCACGTCGACGCTGCCGTGAACGCTGCCCACGCCGCTTTCGACCTCGGTTCGGACGAGGTGGAGGCGGTCGTCTACGGGGGGACCGGACGATGACCTCGCTCGGCATTATCGGTGCTACCGGACAAGACACCCCACGCGGTTCTGGCCTCCCCCGCTTCGCTCCGCCGTCCACAACCGCGCGGGGACCCCGTCACGAGGAGGTAGTTCGATGACCACGCTTGGCATTGTCGGTGCTACCGGACAAGTGGGTGTGGCGATGCGCCAGATCCTGCTGGAGCGAAACTTCCCCGCAGATGAGATCCGCTTCTTCGCCTCAGCGCGGTCCGCGGGCAAGACGTTGCCGTTCGGCGACCGCGAGATCGTCGTCGAGGACACCGAGACCGCCGATCCGTCGGGCCTGGACATCGCGCTGTTCTCCGCGGGGGCCACGGCGTCGCGTGCGCACGCAGCGCGGTTCGCCGAAGCCGGTGTGACCGTCGTCGACAACTCGTCGGCGTTCCGCAAGGACCCGGCGATCCCGCTGGTCGTCAGCGAGGTCAACCCGTACGACATCCCGGCCGGCGACGGACCGGGTGGGCGCGGCATCATCGCGAACCCCAACTGCACCACGATGGCAGCGATGCCGGTGCTCAAGCCGCTGCACGACGACGCCGGTTTGGTCCGGATGGTCGTGTCGTCGTACCAGGCGGTTTCGGGTTCAGGTGTCGCCGGTGTGCGCGAGCTGCACGACCAGGCGCTGGCCGTGGTCGACAAGGCCGACGGTCTGGCCTACGACGGCCGCGCTGTCACCTTCCCTGCGCCGCAGAAGTACGTCGCCCCCATCGCGTTCAACGTCGTGGCGCTGGCCGGCTCGGTCGTCGACGACGGCTCGAACGAGACGGACGAGGAACAAAAGCTGCGGAACGAGTCGCGCAAGATCCTCGGCATCCCTGAGCTGAAGGTCGCCGGAACGTGCGTGCGAGTTCCGGTGTTCACGGGTCATTCGCTGTCGATCCACGCCGAGTTCGCCCACGACATCACTCCCGAGCGCGCCACCGAGATCCTCTCCTCGGCCCCGGGTGTCCAGGTCGTCGACGTCCCCACGCCACTGCAAGCGGCAGGAACCGACCCCAGCTATGTCGGTCGGATTCGTCAGGACCAGTCCGTGGACGGTCAGCGCGGCCTGGTGCTGTTCGTGTCCGGCGACAACCTGCGCAAGGGCGCTGCTCTCAACACGATCCAGATCGCCGAGCTGCTGGTGAGCTGAAACGGTTTACCAACTTAAGTTGGTATTCGGTCACTGTCGTGGGGTAGCAATCCGAAGATGGTGGCGGTTTACCAACTTAAGTTGGTAAACCGTCAGCGTTCGCGGGCCAGGTTGACGAAGGTGTCGAGGGCTGTGGGGTCGGTGAGGGCGCCTTTGGTGGCGGCTTGGTCGGCGGGGACGCCTTGGAGGATTTTCTTGATGGGGACTTCGAGTTTCTTGCCTGACAGGGTGCGGGGGAGTGCGGGGACGATGTGGAGCTCGTCGGGGACGTGGCGGGGCGACAGCTTGTTCCGCAGCTTGTGTGCGATGAGGGTGCGTAGTGTGTCGATGTCGGTGGAGGGGTCGCGCAGGGTGACGAACAGCAGGAGTGTTCCGGCGCCGCCTTCGTCGTCTTCGAGGTGGATGACCAGGCTGTCGGTGATGTCGGGGAGTGCTTCGACGACGGAGTAGAACTCGGCGGTGCCGAGGCGGACGCCGCCGCGGTTGAGGGTGGCGTCGCTGCGGCCGGTGATCAGGCAGGATCCGTAGTCGGTGATGGTGATCCAGTCGCCGTGGCGCCACACGCCGGGGATGTCCTCGAAGTAGGCGGCGTGGTAGCGGGTGCCGTCGGGGTCGTTCCAGAACCCGACGGGCATCGAGGGCATGGGGGCGGTGATGACCAGCTCGCCGAGGCTTCCGGTGACGGGTTGGTGGTTGTCGTCGTAGGAGTCGACGGCGCAGCCCAGCAGGCGGCAGGAGATCTCTCCGGCGTAGACCGGGACGGTGGGGGCGGCGCCGACGAAGCCGGAGCAGACGTCGGTTCCGCCGCTGATGGAGCCGAGCTGGAGGGTGTCGCTGACGGCTTGGTAGACCCAGCGGAACCCTTCGGCCGGCAGCGGGGCGCCGGTCGATCCCAGGCCACGCAGGCGTGACAGGTCGGCGATCTCGCGGGGCACGATGCCGTCCTTGCGGCACTGCAGCAAGAACGGGGCGCTGGTGCCGAAGTAGGTCAGGCGCAGCCGTTCGGCCAACCGCCACAACAGTGTGGTGTCACCACCGGGTGCCGGGTTGCCGTCGAACAGCACCACGGTCGATCCGACCAGCAGTCCGGAGACCAGCAGGTTCCACATCATCCACCCGGTGGTGGAGAACCAGAAGAACCGGTCATCGGGTCCCAGGTCGTGGTGCAACGCCAATGCCTTGGTGTGCTCGATCGTGATGCCACCGTGGCCGTGCAGGATCGGTTTGGGCAGCCCCGTGGTCCCCGAGGAGAACAACACGTACAACGGCCAGTCGAACGCCACGCGCTCGAACACCAACGGACCGGAATCGGCGGTGAACTCACGCCACGTCACGGTGTCGGCCGGCCCCGGCGTGTCCGGATCCAGGTACGGCAACCACACCGTGGTGGTGATGCTGGGCAACGCGGCCCGGATCGCTGCGACCTCACCGCGCCGATCGATCGGCTTGTCGCCGTACCGGTAGCCGTCGACCGTCACCAACACCGTCGGCTCGATCTGCTTCCACCGATCCACCACGCTCTGCGTGCCGAACTCCGGCGCACACGAGGAGAACACCGCCCCCACACTGGCCGTGGCCAACAACACCACCAACGTCTCGGCAATGTTCGGCGCATATGCCGCCACCCGATCCCCCGGACCCACACCCGCGCGCACCAGACCCGCACGAGCCCGCGCCACCTGGTCCCGCAGCTGCGCCGCAGTCAACGTCACATCAGCACGCGTCTGCGACGCCGACACCACGACCACATCGTCATCAGCCCGCCCCGGCAACCGCAACATCGCCTCGGCATAGTTCAACCGCAGATCCGGAAACCACACCGCCCCCGGCATCGACGCATCAGCCAACGCCGGCACCACCGACCCCTCACCCGGCAGCCCCGACCACCGCCACACCGCCGACCAGAACTCGTCCAAGTGATCAACCGACCACTGCCACACCTCGGCATAGTCCTCACCGACCTCGACACCCTCACCACGCAACCACGCAGTGAACCGCTCAAGACCAGACGTGCCATCCAACGGCGGAGTCCACAGAATCTGCGTCATTCTTCAGATTCTGCACCTGACTCGGCCGCGGCCATCAACCAGTGTCCGATCGTGAACGCGGTGGCGGCGACGGCCGGGATCACGATGACGGCCATGCGGGTGTCGGATTCCTCGAGGAAGACAGCCAATATCAAGACGATGGTCAGCGCGACTCCCAGGAAGCTGGTCAGCCGAGGATTGGCGACGCCGAACCCGGTGAGCAGCAGCTCCCCGACGACGAACGCGATGAACGCCACCACCACGAACGTCAGCGAACCCCATGTCCCGCCGCCCGAAGCGACGCCGCGCAACCATTCGAACATCTCCAAGGCGCCGCGACCGAGGGCGACCGAGAGCAGGCCCACGATCACGCCCGTCGCGAGAGCAGCCGGAACCGCGTCGATGTGGGGCAGCCGCCACGAACGAACGGTGTCGATCACGAACCAGAAGGCGTCGGTGACCAGCGCGATCAGGCGCCGGAACGCGGAGACGAGACGCTGGCCCGCGGTTCCTGCGGACTGCTTGACGTCCGACAGACTCGGTGCCGACGGGCGCCGGACGGACGGACGCGGCAGCGTGATGCGGCGCGTCGGAGCAGGGTCGTCGGTCCTCGGCTCTGCGGCTCTGGACTGCTTGGCGACCTTGGCCGTGAGCTTGGCTCGGGTCCGGACGCTGGTCCGTGTCGTCTCGTCGGTGGTCTCCTCGGAAACGACTGGGCGCCCGTACCGGATGGCGGGGCCGGGCACACCAGTTCTGGTCGTGGGACGCGTCACCGTCTTCTTGACGACGCGTTTGACGACCTGCCGGGGTGGCGGTTGCTCATCGGCCATGTCGTGAGTCTTTCACGGCGGAGAACACGCGATCGCGCGGCTCAGGTTGCGATCGGATTGCGATCCACCGAATTCTGCGGGCCGATGCACCGATGAGACCTGTGCTGATGGTGCACTGTCCCGCAAAATTCGTCACTGTGTCACACAGTCGGGGTGACAGTGTGCTGGTTCAGGACATAGGAAACCCATGTCTCACGACATAGGAAACTGATGTCTCAAGACATCGGAGACACTTCGCTGGTCGGATTCGGCCATGTCGAAAGCCCGCCTGATCATCACCGCCGTCGTCATCGAGGGCAGAACACAAGCCGACGTCGCCGCGGACTACGGGGTGTCGAAGGGCTGGGTGTCCAAGCTCGTCGCCCGCTACCGGGCCGAGGGCGCGGCCGCGTTCGAACCCAAGTCGCGACGGCCAAGGACAATCCCCAATGCAACACCTGCCGCGACGGTCGAGCTGATCCTGCGACTGCGTCGAGAGCTGGCGGCCGCGGGTTTGGACGCCGGACCTGACACCATCGGCTGGCACCTGACCCAACACCACCAGATCGTCGTCTCCCGAGCCACGATCAGCCGCCACCTCGCCAAAGCAGGACTGGTTATCCCCGAGCCGAAGAAGCGCCCCAAGTCCTCCTACATCCGCTTCGAAGCCGCTATGCCCAACGAAACCTGGCAGTCCGATTTCACCCACTATCGCCTCACCACTGGCACCGACGTGGAGATCCTGACCTGGCTCGACGACTGCACCCGCTACGCCATCAGGGTCACCGCCCACCACCGGGTCACCACACCCATCGTCCTCGCCGAGTTCCGCGCAGCCATCAAAACCGCCGGAATCCCAGCCTCAACGCTGACCGACAACGGCATGGTCTTCACCGTCCGCCTGGCCGGCTTCGGCCGCCAAGGCGGACGCAACAGCTTCGAGCACGAACTCCGGCGACTCCACGTGACCCAGAAGAACGGCAAACCGAACCACCCCACCACCCAAGGCAAAGTCGAACGATTCCAACAGACGCTGAAGAAGTGGCTACAGGCACAACCTGACCAGCCGACCACTCTCGACGCCCTTCAGTTGCTGCTCGACAAGTTCGTCGATGAATACAACGCTCGCCGACCCCACCGGTCCCTGCCACACCGAGCAACACCCGCGGCCCTGTTCGACACCATGCCCAAAGCGTTGCCCGGCAATTCGCGCGACGCCGAGACTCACGATCGAGTCAGACACGACCGCATCGACAAAACCGGAGCCGTGACGCTCCGCGTCAACGGCCGCCTGCACCACATCGGCGTCGGACGAACCCACGCCCGAACCCACGTCATCCTGCTCGTCCAGGACCCCGAAGTCAGGATCGTGAACGCCGTCACCGGTGAACTACTCAGAGAACTCACCATCGACCCAGAGCGCGACTACCAACCCTGGACCAACAACACAAAATAAAACTCCCGAACCTGCGTTTTGCAGGTTCGGGAGTTTCCGATGTCCTGAGACATCACACAGTCGGGGTGACAGGATTTGAACCTGCGACCTCTTCGTCCCGAACGAAGCGCGCTACCAAGCTGCGCCACACCCCGTACGCCCCTCAGAGCGAACCAGGCGAGTCTACCGCAGTCAGGGTGAGCAGTGAGGCCTCGGGTCGGCAGGCGAAGCGTACCGGCGCATAGGGTGACGAACCCGCGCCTGCGCACACGTGCAACCACGACGGATCGTGTCCGTCGATGGCGTGCTGGTGCAGCCATCTCGCCCGCGCTGGCTCCAGGTCGCAGTTGGTCACCAGAGCGCCGTAGAACGGGACTCGCAGCTGGCCGCCGTGCGTGTGACCGGCCAGGATCAGGCGGTAGCCCGAGCGGTTCCACTGATCGAGGACCCGCAGATACGGGGCGTGCGTGACGCCGATGGACACGTCGGCCGAGACGTCCGCCGGCTCGCTGTCGAGGATGTCGCGCTGCAGGTGAGGATCGTCGACGCCGACGAACGCCAGCCTGCGGCCCGCGATCGTGAGATCGTCGTGGCGATTCGTCAGATCGATCCACCCGCGCTGGGTGAAGGCTTCCCGAAGCTGGTCGAACGGCAGGTCCGGGTCGCGCGCCCAGGCGCCGCGCGCGCCGACGCCGGAACCGCCGCGCAGGTAGTCGGTCCACTTGGGAGGGCGAGGCGAGAAGTAGTCGTTGGAGCCGAACACGAACACGCCCGGCAGATCGAGAAGGTCGCCGTAGGCGCGCAGGACCGACGGCACGGCGTCGAGGTGCGACAGGTTGTCGCCGGTGTTCACCACGAGATCGGGAGCCAGCTCGGCCAAGCCGTGCAGCCACGCCTGCTTCGCGCGTTGGTTCGGCGTCATGTGGACGTCGCTGAGGTGCAGCACCCGCAACGGATCGGACCCGGGGGCCAGCACCGGGACGTCGAAGTGACGGACCGTGAACAGTCGCGACTCGATCAACGCGTACGCGAGCCCCGCAGCCCCCGTCGCGGCCAGGGCGGCAGTGGTGCGCGTGATCGGACCCATGAGGCCAGCGTGTCACACCACCGGTGGTGCGACACTGAAGACATGTCAGCACTGAAGGACCAGCTCCGTACCGACCTGACGGCCTCGATGAAGGCACGAGACCAGTTGCGCTCCTCGACCCTGCGCATGGTCCTGACCGCGGTCTCCAACGCCGAAGTGGCAGGCAAGCAAGCCCGCGACCTCGACGACGACGAGGTTCTGGCGATCCTGGGCAGCGAGGTCAAGAAGCGCCGCGAGGCCGCCGAGGCGTTCACGGCAGGCAACCGTCCCGAGCTGGCGGACAAGGAGCTGGCCGAGGCCGAGATCCTCAGTCTGTACCTGCCCGAGCAGATGTCGGCCGACGAGATCGCGGCGGTCGTCGCGGCAGCGATCGAGCAGACCGGCGCCGCCGCCGAAGGGATGAAGGCCATGGGCAAGGTCATGGGGGTCGTGACACAGCAGACCAAGGGCAAGGCCGACGGCGGCGCGGTGGCCGCCGAGGTCAGGAAGCAGCTGGGCTGACCGCCTTCGATCAGTCGTCGTCCTCGTCGTCCTCGGGCTCGTCCTTCTTGGGCTTCTGCACGACCGGTTCACGCTGAGGCGGTGTGTCGAACTGAGCCGGGGTGAGGAACTCCGAGATCGGTCCCATCGCGGCCTTCCACATCGGACCGGCCAGCGAGCTACCGCCAGCGATGCCGAAGCTGATGCCGCGCCCCTTCATCGTCAACCCGACCAGGGAGCGCTGCTCGCCGTCGGCCGTCGCGCCCGCGAGCATCGAAGCGGTCGACAGCTCCGGGGTGTAGCCGACGTACCAGACGGCCATGTTCTTGTTCGTGGTGCCGGTCTTGGCCGCCGAGGGGATCGACAGCCCCGTGCCGTTGTTGTATCCGAAGCCACCCGGCTGCTGCAGGCCCTTGAGGATGTCGTTGATCTGCGCGGCGATCTCTTGCGTCATCACTCGGGTGCACTCCGGCTCGTACTGCTTGAGCACCTCGCCGGTGCGGTCGAGGATCCGGTTGACCGGCTGCGGCTCGCAGTACATCCCGCCACTCGCAGGTGCGGCGTACGCCGCAGCCATGTCCAGCGGGCTGACGTCGACGACACCGAGCGTGAACGACGGAACCTGCTGCGTGATGCCGTTCTCGGGGTCATACGGCACATGGATGCCCATGGCCTCGGCGGCCTTGACGGTGTTGCACAGTCCGGCGTCGCGCTCGAGCTGAGCGAAGTAGGTGTTCACCGACTGACGCAGCCCTCGGTACATGTTGAAGGTGCCGCTCCCGGTGGAGTTTCCGACCTCCCATCTGGCCGTGCCTCGACCTTCGCAGTCGAAGTAGGTGCCGGCCCGCATCGTCATCCGCTGCGGGGACCGGTAGGTCTTGGAGACCGGGATGCCCTTCTTCAAGGCGGCCGCGACCGTGAACATCTTGAACGTCGAACCGGCCTGGAATCCGTTCGACTGGCCATACTGGGTGGGAACGGTGAAGTTGAGGTAGGTCTGGCCCTTCTTCTTGTCCTTGCCCATCGTGCGCGACTGGGCCAGACCGCGGACCTTGCCCGTACCGGGTTCGACCATCGCGAGGGCGCCGATGACCCTGTCGGTGGGGTCGACGTGCGCCTTGACCGCCTTGTTGGCGGCTTTCTGCATCCGCAGGTCGATGTTGGACTCGACCGTCAGTCCGCCGCGTTCCAGGGCCGCCTTCCGCTCGGCGACCGTGGCTCCGAGGGCGGGCTCGTCGAGGAGGTACTGACGGATGTAGTCGCACGAGAACGCCGCGACGGACTCGACGCAGCCGTTGGGGAACTTGGTGATCTTCAGGCCCAGGTCCTCGGCCTGGAGCTTCTGCGCCTCCTCGGTGGAGATGACGCCTTCGCGGGCCATGACCGACAACACGATGTTGCGTCGCTGCAGCGCCTTCTCGGGGAACGCGGACGGGTTGAACTCGTCCGGGTTCTTCACCAGGCCAGCCAGCGTCGCCGCCTGCTTGGGGGTCAACTTGTCGGGGCTGGTCGAGAAGTAGTGGTACGACGCGGAGTTGATGCCCCAGGCGCCGTCACCGAAGTACGCCAGGTTTAGGTAGCGCTCGAGGATCTCCTTCTTGGAGTGTTCCTGCTCGTACTGGATCGCCAGCTTCAGCTCGCGCAGCTTGCGGGCCTTGGACTTCTCGATCGCGGCCTGCTGCTGCTCCTTCGTCGTCGCCTGGGAGACCAAGGTCAGCTTGACCAGCTGCTGGGTGATGGTCGATCCGCCCTGAGTCGACCCGTCGGCGGCGTTGTTGATCGCGGCACGCAACGTGCCCTTCAGGTCCAGCGGCCCGTGCTCGTAGAACCGGGCGTCCTCGATGGCCAGCAAGGAGTCCTGCATGACCTGCGCGATGTCCTCGAGCGGGATGTCCTGCCGGTTCTCCTGGTAGAAGTAGGCCAGCCGCTCACCGTTGGAGGCCAGCACCACGGTCGTCTGCGCGTTCGGCAGGTCCTGCAGCTCCAACGGCAGCGCCAAGGCGTCCTGGCTGATGTCGTTGGCGGTGTAGCCGACGAAGGCGACCGGCGGGATCGCGATCGCTGCGACGCCGACCCCGGCGATCGTCGACAGCTTGACCATCTGCCCCAGGGCTCCCAGCGTGGAACGCGGGTTGCTGCCGGATCGAGCCAGCCGACGCATCGACACCAGAAACGACATGTCCACCAGGGTACGTGAGGGTTCCGAGGCCGCCGGATGCCCGGCGGCGGGCGCGTCGGACGGGCTAGGCGTCTTATGGTCCGGTCGAACCATCGAAGATGACCATTCCTGACCTGTCACAGCCCGTCTCGATCTCGCACGATGTTGATACGTAGTCGACCCTCGGTTCGTCGAACCGGTCTCGGGGAAGGTTTCAAGACATGTGGAATGAGAACTGGGCGGCGCAGGCCGCTTGCCGCGGCAAGACCGAGCAGCTGTTCGTTCAGGGCGCCGCGCAGAACCGCGCCAAGGTGGTGTGCGGGTCGTGCACGGTCAAGGCCGAGTGCCTGGCCGAAGCGCTCGACAACCGCATCGAGTGGGGTGTGTGGGGAGGCATGACCGAGCGCGAGCGGCGGGCCCTGCTGCGTCGCCGTCCCAACATCACGGCGTGGCGCAAGGTGTTGCAGCCGGCCTGATCAGCCGGCGAGCAGCTCCCCGATCCGCCGCAGGCCGTCCAGGTCGTGCACGTCCTCGGCCAGCGCCGGGACCGCGACCGTCGGCACCGACGGATGGGCGGCCGCGAACGACTTGCGCTGGTGACTCTCGCGGCCGGCGACGGCCAGACGATCGGCTCGGACGGCGAGCAGCTCGGCCGTGATCTGGTCGACGGCGCCAGACCGCTTGGCCAGCTGAGCGGCCGCGGACTCCGCGCCCGACGCGGTGATGCCGTCGTCGGGGTCGGCATGGACCCGGTTGACCACCAGGCCCGCCAGGGGCATCTTCTCGCCGGCGAGACGCTCCACGAAGTAGGCCGCCTCGCGCATCGCCGCCGGCTCAGGTGCAGCGACGACCACGAAGCGGGTCTCATCGGCCTGCAGCAACGAGAACGTGGCCTCGGCGCGTTGGCGGAACCCGCCGAACAGTGTGTCGAAGGCCGCGATGAACGTCTGCAGGTCGGACAGGAACTGGGCACCGAGCACCTTGTTGAGCGCACCGGTCACGAGTCCGAGGCCCGCGCTGAGCAGTCGCGCCGGTCCCTTCGCCGGCATCAGCAGCAGCTTGAGGAAACGGCCGTCGAGCAGCGACGACAACCGCTCGGGCGCGTCGAGGAAGTCCAGGGCCGACCGAGACGGCGGGGTGTCGACGACGATCAGGTCGTAGCGACGGTCGCCCTCGACGGACTCGGCGTGCAGCTGGCCGAGCTTCTCCATCGCCATGTACTCCTGCGTGCCGGCGAACGAGCTCGACAAGGCGACGTAGAACGGATTCTGCAGGATCTGCTGGGCCTTTTCCGGCGACGCGTGACGTTCGACGACTTCGTCGAACGTGCGCTTCATGTCGAGCATCATGGCGTCCAGCGATCCGTCACCGTTCACGCCGGCGACGGGGCGGGGCGTGTTGTCGAGCTCGGTCAACCCCATCGACTGCGCGAGCCGACGAGCGGGGTCGATCGTCAGCACGCACACGCGGCGACCTTGCTCCGCGGCGCGCAGCGCCAGCGCGGCCGACGTCGTGGTCTTGCCGACACCGCCGGAACCGCAGCACACGATGATCTCGGTGCTGCGGTCGGCCAGCAGTCCGTCGACGTCGATGCGTCCGTCACGAGTCGAGTCGTCGATGACCACGCGCGGATTGCGGCGGCTCATCGCAGCTCCTCCAGTCGACCCGCCAGCTCGTACAGGGCGCCCAGGTCGATGCCGTCGGCCAGGCGGGGCAGCTCGATCACGGACTGCCCGCTGTCGGCGAGAACCTGGCGCTGCTCGGCCTCCAGGTCACTGCGTCGCACCGCGTCCCGGCCGCCGTCGATCAGGGACTCGGCGGCCTCGGCGGGCAGTCCCACGGACGCCAGGGCCTTGCCGACGGCCGTGGCCGAGAGCGTGCCGGACTCGAGCGCGGCGCGGGTGTCGGCACCGATCAGCTCCGGTCGGATCAGATTGACCACGACGTGACCCACGGGCAGCTTGGCCGACGTCAGCTCGGCGATGCCGTCCATCGTCTCGGTCACCGGCATCTCCTCGAGCACCGTCACCAGATGCACCCGGGTCGACGGGGCTCGCATCATCGTCATGATCGACTCGGCCTGGCGACGGATCGCTCCCACCTTGGCCAAGCCGGCGAGCTCGGAGTTGACGTTCAAGAAGCGCGTGATGCGTCCGGTCGGTGGAGCGTCCATCACGACGGCGTCGTACGCGAATCGTCCGCCCTCGATGCGTCTGGCCGCTTCGTAGACCTTGCCGGTCAGCAGCACGTCGCGGACGCCGGGCGCGATCGTGGTGGCGAAGTCGATGATGCCGAAACGGTCGAGCGCCTTGCCCGCGCGGCCGAGGCGGTAGAACATCTGCAGGTACTCCAGGAGCGCCGATTCGGGGTCGATCGCGAGCGCGAACACCTCGCCACCGTCCGGCCCGACCGCGATGCGGGTCTCGGCGTACGGCAGCGGCGGGACGTCGAAGAGCTGGGCGATGCCCTGTCGCCCCTCCACCTCGCACAGCAGGACGCGGCGGCCGTGGCCGGCCAGGGTCATGGCCAGTGCGGCGGCGACGGTCGTCTTGCCCGTGCCGCCCTTCCCGGTGACGATGTGCAGGTCGGTCGCGGTGCTCACCCGCCGAGCGTACCGACGGTCGGCGGCGCTGGGCAGAGGTTCGGCGGCGCCGAGCCGCGGCTACAGTCAGAACATGACCAAGTGGGAATACCTGACAGCCCCGGTTCTGGTGCACGCGACCAAGCAGATCCTCGACAACTTCGGCTCCGAGGGCTGGGAGCTGGTGCAGATCGTTCCGGGGATGAACCCCGAGAACCTGGTGGCGTACTTCAAACGCCCCGTCGAGTGAAGGAACCGGTGTCGAGATGAGCGTCGTCGATCGGCTCCGCGACCTGGGGCTCGAGGTCCCGGCCGTGCCCGCGCCGGTCGCCGCCTACGTTCCGGCGGTCCGATCGGGTGACTACGTCTACACCTCGGGCCAGCTGCCGATGCGGGACGGTCAGCTGATCGCCACGGGCAAGGTCGGTGGCGCCGTGACGCCCGAGACCGGCTACGAGTGTGCTCGCCAGTGTGCGCTGAACGCGATCGCCGCGGTGGGGGCCCAGGTCGATCTGGACGCCGTGCGCATCGTGAAGGTCGTCGCGTTCATCGCCAGCACCCCGGACTTCACCGGGCAACCGGGCGTGGCCAACGGTGCCAGCGAGCTGCTCGGTGCAGCGTTCGGGGAGCTGGGGGTGCACGCCCGCAGCGCCGTGGGCGTTCCCGTGCTCCCGCTCGACGCTCCGGTCGAGGTGGAACTGATCGCCGACGTCCGATGAAGCTCACCCGGATCCCGATGCCGGACTGGCTCCAGGAGCGGGCGGAGAGCCTGCCCGCCGAGCCACCCGAAGCCAAGGATGCGTCGACGATCGTCGTGGTTCGCGACGGAGACGACGGGATCGAGGCGTACCTGATGCGTCGCCAGACCACGATGGCGTTTGCGGCCGGGTTCTACGTCTTCCCCGGTGGCGGCGTGCTGCCCGAGGACTACGACGACGTGCCGTGGATCGGGCCCGACGAGCAGGTGTGGGCACAGCGTTGGCGCACCGACTCGGCGCGGGCGCGCGCGCTGGTCGTCGCGGCGGTTCGTGAGACGTTCGAGGAGACGGGAATCCTGTTGGCCGGTCCGGACGAGCACACGGTGTTCGGTGGCGCCCCGGATCTGGAGCCGTTGCGCGATGCGCTCGAAGCGCGAGAGGTGCGGTTCGCGGACGTGCTCGCCGAGCGAGGGCTGTCGTTGCGGGCCGATCTGGTCGGGGCGTGGGGGCACTGGATCACGCCGGCGTTCGAACCGCGTCGGTACGACACCCGCTTCTTCGTCGCCGCGCTCCCGGCCGGCCAGGTCGTGGGCAGCATGAGTGGCGAGGCTGATCGGGCCGCGTGGGCGCCGTTGTCCCACGTGCTCGCCGCGATCGACGCCGGCGAGGCCCAGATGATGCCTCCGACGATCGCGACGTGCCGTGAGGTGGCCGCGCATCGTGCTGCCGACATCGTCGACGTCGCCGCGACGCGTACGTTCTCTCCCATCGAACCCAAGCTCGTGGCCGAGGGTGACGAGCTGTTCCTGGAGACCTACTTGGGAGAGGGCGCTCATGACGGTCACTGACGTCACCGGCCGTGCGGCGTTCGTGCTGGCCGAGAACCCGGGCATCATGACGTTGGACGGCACCAACACGTGGATCCTGCGTGAGGGTCAGGGCCGGGCCGTGGTCGTCGATCCGGGACCGGCCGATGACGCGCATCTGCAGGCGGTGGTTGCCGCTGCTGGTGGCGACGTCGCGCTGGTGTTGTTCACGCATCGACACTTCGATCACACCGAGTCGTTGGCCCGGTTCGCCGAGATGACCGGTGCGGTGTGCCGGGCGACCGACGAGGAGTTCTGTCGTGGTGCGGGGCCGTTGGTCGACGGGGAACGACTCGAGATCGATGGTTTGCTGATCGATGTCCTGCACACCCCCGGACACACGACGGACTCGACGTGCTTCCTGCTTCCCGACGAGGGCAGCCTGCTCAGTGGTGACACGATCCTGGGCCGCGGGACCACCGTCATCGCCCACCCGGACGGCGTGCTGGGTCCGTACCTGGACTCGTTGGCACTGATCCGCCAGCTGATCGAGGAGGGCGCCGTGCAGCGGATCCTGCCGGGCCACGGCCCGGTCGTCGATGATCCCGCACCGTTCGTCGACTACTACCTCGAGCACCGCGCCGAGCGTCTTGACCAGGTGCGGGCGGCGGTCGCCGCCGGGGCCACCACAGCTCGCGAGGTCGTCGAGGTCGTCTACGCCGATGTCGACCCTGTCCTGTGGGGTGCGGCCGAGCTGAGTGTCGCGGCGCAGCTGGACCACCTCGCCGCCGAATCCTGATCCCACGTCCCATGGGCCGGTGAGTGGGCGACCTGTCCAGCCCCTGGTGACGTCGCTCAGGCACCGCCCCACCGGGATACGTCGCTAACGCACCGCCCCACCGGGATCCGCTGGAAGTGGTGGGCCCGATACGCTCACCAGGTGGCATGGCAGGCAATCTTCCAAGGTGATTTCGAGCCCTCCGAGGTCGAGGCGTACTCCGAGCTGGTGCAGAACCTGCACCGGTTCCAGGACCGGTTGGCTTCGATGCGGATGGACCAGCCGACGATCGAGAAGCTGTCCGCAGAGATCGCCGCGTGGAGCGACGCGCTGGCTCCGCTGGAGACCGAGGAACGACACCAGGTCAACGGCCGGCTGATGCAGCTGCCCGTCCGAGGCCATGCGATGCTGCCCGAGCTGCGGGTCAGCAAGCGCGAACCGGGTCGCGTCGAGGGCACGGTCCGCTTCGGGCGGTGGTTCATGGGCGGAGGGATGGCAGCCCACGGCGGCGCCGTCGCGTTGTTGTTCGACGAGGTGCTGGGCATCCAGTCGGGCCTGGCGGCCGAAGGCATGACCCGCACCGCCTACCTGACGACGAACTATCGAGCGGTGACGCCCATCGACGTCGACCTGGACGTGACCGCCTGGGTCGAGCGGATCGAGGGTCGCAAGATCTTCGTGCGCGGTGAGCTGCGTCAGCAGGGCGGTCTGTGCGCCGAGTCGGAGGGCTTGTTCCTCACGCTGCAGCCCGGCAGCACCGGTCGCCGCGCCGTGCCGGTCGACTGACGCCTGCGCCGTCCGCTCGTCACCTCACTCGTACGGGTAGAACCCGTGTCCGGACTTCTTGCCGAGCAGGCCCGCATCGACCATGCGGTCCAGCAGCGGCGGCGGTGAGTACAGCGGCTCCTTGAACTCCTCGTACATCGAGATGCCGATGGCGCGGATCGTGTCGAGACCGATCAGGTCCGACAGCGCGAGCGGACCCATGGGGTGGCCGCAGCCGAGCACCATGCCCCGGTCGATGTCCTCGGCGGAGGCGTAGCCGGCCTCGTACATCCGAATCGCCGACAGCAGATACGGCACGAGCAGCGAGTTGACGATGAAACCGGCGCGATCGGTCGCATCGATGGGCTTCTTGCCCAGCGCGTCCGACACCCACGTCCGCATCCGCTCGAGTGTCTGGGGCGCGGTCGTCAGCGACGGGATGAGCTCGACCAGCTGCATGACGGGCGCCGGGTTGAAGAAGTGCACCCCCATCACGTGTGCGGCCCGGCCGGAGACGGCGCCGAGCTTGACGATCGGGATCGACGAGGTGTTGGAGGCCAGGACGGCGTCGTCGGATTCCAGCAGGGCGCCGATGCGGCGGAACAGCTCGAGCTTGGTGGCCTCGTCCTCGCTGGCTGCCTCGACGACCAGATCGCGGTCGGCCAGCTCCTCGATCGTGTCGACGAAGCGGATGCGTCCCAGCGCCTCGTCGGCATCCTCCTGGGTCAGCTTGCCCCGAGAGACCGCCCGGTCGAGCGACTCGCGCACGCGTGACTCCGCGGCTTTCGCGGCCTCGGCCGACACCTCGACGTTGACGACGTCGCCGCCGGCGCGTGCCACGACTTCGACGATGCCGGAGCCCATCAGGCCTCCGCCGACAACTCCGACCCGCTCGATCTGACTCATGTGCTCCCTTTCGACGTCGCATCACCGATATGGTACTCAGTACCCTAATAGGGGTACGCCGTACTCCCAAGTAACCGTCGGAGGAATGCAGATGGCTGTTCCGGCCAGCGAGCGACTGGTCGACGCCGCGTTCGCGCTGTTCGCCGAACGCGGGTACGACGAGACGACGGTCGAGGACATCGCCGCGCGGGCCGGCGTCGGGCGGACGACGTTCTTTCGTCACTACGGATCGAAGGAAGCGGTCATCTTCCCCGCTCACGACGAGCTGCTGGCCCGCATCACGGCGCGGCTGGACTCCGCAGCGCCCGCGACCCGTGACCTGGCGGTCGTGGAGGCCGCACGGATCGTGCTGCGCCACTACGTCGCGGAGGGGGAGCGGGCCCGGCAGCGCTATCGACTGATCAGCCAGGTCCCGGCGCTGCGGGATCGGGAGAACGCAGGACAGCGGCAGTACCAGAAGACGTTCGCCGCGTCGCTGCGAGCGCGGTGGCCCGATCTCCACGACGCCGACCTGCGAGCCGAGCTGATGGCGGCATCGGTCGTGGCCGCGCACAACCACGTCCTTCGGCGCTGGCTGCGTGGCGATGCCGGCGACCCGGAGGCCGAGCTCGACGCGGCGATGGACCTGGTCATCTCACAGGCTTCCCTCGGAGAGGATGTCGCCTCCGTCGTGGTGATCCGGTCGACCCGAAGCCCTGAGGAGGTCGCCGAGCGCGTCAGGCGCGCGCTGTCCGATCCGACGTGATGGGATGAGGGCATGTCCGCCATCGTGGGTCGAGCCGTCGCCGTGACGGGTGCTCTGCTCGTGCTGACCGCCTGCGCCTCCGGAAGCTCTGAGCCCGAGCCCACGTCGACGCCAGCTGCCGGCGCGCAGCCGTCCACCGCCCCGACCGAGAAGGCCGAGAAGCAGGCGACGGAGGTCCCGTTCGCCGACTTCGACGGGACGCCTGCTCCCGAGGTGCTGTCGAGCTTCCGGTGCTTCCAGGATGACAAGACGTGGACGGCGGCCGGCGACCTGGTCAACTCGGGCAAGGACGTGGCCTCGTTCCAGGTGACGGTCCAGGTCGGCCCGGCGGACGGCACGGCGCAGGCGGCCCGGACGACACGGCTGGAGCAGATCGCCGCGGGTGGGTCGGTCGCGTTCGAGATCACGAAGATCCCCGTGGAGGGCGACGGACCGTGCCACGTGCAGGTGCTGCGGCTCGACGACTGACCACCGTCACCAGTCAGCGCTGACCGGTTTGCGGTACGGTCGTGCTCGACCGCATCACGCACAAGGAGCTGCCCCGATGAGCGACAAGAGCCTCACGCTGTCGAACCTGGACTACGACGTCGCGGACGGCATCGCCACGATCCGGTTCAACCGGCCGGACAAGCGCAACACGTTCACCAAGAAGATGGCCGTCGAGATCGGCCGCGCGGTGGACACGGCCAACGCCGACAACGACGTGCGTGTCATCGTCGTGACGGGTTCTGGCGGACACTTCTGCGCAGGCGCCGACCTGGAGGCAGCGGCGTCGGGAACCCTCGGTGACGACGGTGGGTTCGAGGAGGTCGCAGGCGGCCCGATCACCGGGGTCGAGCGCGACTCCGGCGGCTTCGCGGGACTGGCGTTCGGCGCCTCGCTCAAGCCGGTGATCGGCGCGATCCAGGGATCGGCCGTCGGGATCGGCGCCACCATGACGTTGCCGATGGACGTGCGCGTCGTCGGTGAGTCGACGCGTTACGGCTTCGTGTTCAACCGACGCGCACTCGTCCCCGAGGCGGCGTCCACGTGGTACCTGCCGCGCGTCGTCGCGCCGGGCAAGGCGCTGGAGTGGGTGCTGACCGGCCGGCTGATCGCTGCGGACGAAGCACTCGAGGCCGGTCTGGCCAACCACGTCGTCCCCGACGACCAGGTCGAGGCCAAGGCGCTGCAGATCGCGGCCGAGATCGTCGCCAACACCTCGCCGGTCTCGACGACCCTGGCTCGGCAAATGCTGTGGCACGGGCTCGAGGTCGACTCGCCGTGGCACGCCCACGCCGCTGAGTCGCGCGCCCTCGCGGAGCGGTTCACCAGTGCCGACCTGGTCGAGGGCATCACGTCGTTCTTCGAGAAGCGGCTGCCGTCCTACCCCATGCACGTCCCGGCCGACCTGCCCGACATCGTCGAGCGTCCCGCCCAGCGCCCCGAAGGGTTGTAGTCGGGGCGAGGCGTCAGCTGCGCGCGATGCGGACCATGTGTTCGCGGGGGACGACCTTGACGCGTTCGCGGTCGACGTGGTGGGCGTCGCCCAGTGAGCGTTCGTGGGCGTCGAGCTTCTCCCAGCCGTCCCAGGTGGTGTATTCGATGCCTTGGGCGTGCAGGTAGCGGTCGAAGGCGTCGCGTTCGGCGTTGGGGGGTGCGACCAGCTGGTCGAGGTCTTCGATCAGCAGGCGGATGGTCTCGGCGGCGTCGGACTTGGTGTGGCCGATCAGGCCGACGGGTCCGCGTTTGATCCAGCCGGTGACGTAGGCGCCGGGCAGGGGGTTGCCGTCGATCTCGATGACGCGTCCGCCGTCGTTGGGCACGACACCGTTGGCGGTGTCGAACGGTAGGTCGGCCAGGTTGTCGGAGTAGTAGCCGATGGCGCGGTAGACCGCTTGGACGGGCCAGTCCTGGAACTGGCCGGTGCCGCGGACGTTGCCGGTGCCGTCGAGCTCGGTGACCTCGGTGCGCAGGCCGACGACCTTGCCGTCCTGGCCGAGGATCTCGACGGGGTTCTGGCAGAAGTGGATGTGGATGCGGTGCGCCGCGCCCGACTCCTCCTTGGCCAGGTAGTTCTGCAGGACGTCGACGACCAGCTTCTGGCTCTTGGACGCCCGGATCGCTTCCATCGACCCCTCGTCGAACTCAAAACCCTCCGGGTGCACGACGACGTCGATGTTGGGCGAGTGGGACAGCTCGCGCAGCTCCATCGGGGTGAACTTGACCTGAGCCGGGCCGCGGCGGGCGAAGATGTGGACGTCCTGGGTGGCGTTCTTCTTCAACCCCTCGTACACGTTGTCGGGGATCTCGGTCACCAGCAGCTCGTCGGCGGTCTTGGCCAGGATCCGCGCGACGTCGAGCCCGACGTTGCCCACCCCCAGCACCGCGACCGACTCCGCGTGCGGCTGGAAGTTCCAGTCCCGGTCCACGTCAGGGTGACCGTCGTACCAGTACACGAAGTCCGCAGCCCCGAACGAACCCTCCAGCTCGATCCCGGGAATGTCCAGATCACGGTCCCGACGCGCCCCGGTCGCGAAGATCACCGCGTCGTAGAACGACCGCAGATCATCCAGCTTCAGATCCGTGCCGTAGTTGACGTTGCCGAAGAACCGGATGTTCTCATTGCCCATCACCCGGTACAACGCCTTGATGATCTCCTTGATCCGCGGATGATCAGGCGCTACCCCGTACCGGATCAGACCGAACGGCGTCGGATCCCGATCAATGATGTCGACCGTCACACCACTGAACTCCCCAGGCAGCTCCGCCTTGGTGAGGATGTCGGACGCGTAGATACCCGCCGGGCCCGCACCGACCACTGCGACACGCAACTGCCTCGTCATGAGTACTCCTGACACAAGAAGGGGAGTGGGGGCTGTTCAGCCGCAAACCACTGAGGCAAGCCTAATCCGACATGTCCAGCCAGAAAAATCGTCTCGCGATGTGGTCGCTCACGCTGTGCTTCGGGTCACGAGTCTAACGGAGAAATAGAACAGGTTCTAGTCGAGAACCGCGTATGGCTGCCCTACTCTCAGGTCATCGCCGCGCAGACCACCCGTACCGGAGGACGCCATGGGCCTGATCTCTCCCACTCTGCCCGACCTAGACGTCGACGACTGGCGCGCACTGCCGCGAGCCGAACGCCAACGCACGCTCGCCCAGCACTGGGCCGTCCACGGCTTCGGCACGCCGAAGGGGATCTACCTGCTCTACGCGCTCAAGATCGTCCTCTACGTCCTGGGTGCGGCGGCATTCGTGACCGCCACCCCCGGCATCGCGGGGATCGAGCAGTGGCGCGACTGGTGGACCGAACCCGTCGTGTTCCAGAAGGTGATCATCTGGACGCTGCTGTTCGAGGTGCTCGGCCTCGGCTGCGGATTCGGTCCGCTGACCCTGCGGTTCCTGCCGCCGATCGGTGCGTTCCTGTACTGGCTGCGACCGGGCACGATCCGACTGCCCGCCTGGCCGGACCGCGTCCCCGGCACGGCCGGAAGCACGCGCACGCTGCTCGACGTCGTGCTGTACGTGGCCGTGGTGGCCTCGGCGGTGTGGATCTTGATCGCTCCGGCCGATCGCTACGCCGACGGGGGCGCTCCCGACGTGCTCGCGGGCGCGGAGCTGACCTCGATGATCGAACCGACGCGGTTCGTCCCCCTGCTCGTGCTGCTGCCGTTGCTGGGGCTGCGCGACAAGACGATCTTCCTCGCGGCCCGCGCCGAGCACTACTGGGTGACGGCATTCGCGCTGCTGCTGCCGTTCGTCGACATGATCATCGCTTCGCAGCTGGTCATGGTGGCGTTGTGGTGGGGTGCTGCGACGTCGAAGCTGAACCACCACTTCCCGTTCGTGGTCGCGACCATGATCAGCAACGCTCCGCTGTATCCCAAGGTCGTCAAGAAGCGATTGTGGAAGCACCACGAGCACGACGTCCGTCCCTCGAGGCTGGCCGAGGCGATGGCGCACGGCGGCACGGTCGTGGAGTTCACGCTGCCGCTGGCGCTCCTGGTGTCGACCAACAGCACCGTCAGCTGGGCCGTGGCCATCGCGATGGTGCTGTTCCACCTGCACATCCTGAGCGCGATCCCCATGGGTGTCCCGCTGGAGTGGAACGTCGTGATGATGTTCGGTGCCGTCTGGTTGTTCGCCGAGCACGGCCAGGTGCGGTTCGCCGACACCGAGTACCCGTGGCTGATCCTGATCGGCCTGGTGGTCGTCGTCTCCGTGGTGATCTACGGCAACCTGCGACCCCGTCAGGTCTCGTTCCTGCCCTCGATGCGCTACTACGCCGGCAACTGGCCCACGTCGGCATGGCTGTTCGGCCGGCACGCCGACGGCACCAGCGCGGAGGAGACGTACGCGGCCCAGGTGCCCAAGGCCGCTCAGCTGCCGCAACGCCAGCTGGCCAAGCTGTATCCGCCCGACGTCGTCGACCTGCTGATGGGCAAGGTCGGCGCCTTCCGCAGCCTGCACACGCACGGCCGCGCCCTCCTCGGGCTCTACGCACACGCGGCCGGGGACCACGAGGAGCGGTTCGTCATCGACGGCGAGATGGTGGCCGGCTCGGCGATCGGCTGGAACTTCGGCGACGGCCACCTGCACGACGAGCAGCTGCTGTCCGCCATCCAGGAGCGGTGCCGGTTCGCGCCGTGCGAGCTGCGCGTCATCATGCTCGAGTCGCAGCCGCTGATGAAACCGGTCCAGCGCTACCGCATCGTCGACGCCGCGACCGGCGTGATTGAGGAGGGCGAGGTCGACGTCGCCGACATGGTGGCGCACCAGCCGTGGGACGGCGACCTGGGCTTCCGCGTCACGAAGCGCGTGGAGTGAGGCCTCCTCGTCGGTCTCGTGGTGGCCCGGTATGACGACGGCGGTCGTCGTCGGGTCGGGACCGAACGGGCTCGCCGCCGCGATCGTGCTGGCGCGTGCCGGGTGGGACGTGACGGTCCTGGAGGCCAACGACACGATCGGCGGTGGCATGCGCTCGGCCGAGCTGACGGTCCCCGGACTGGTCCACGACGTCTGCTCCGCCGCTCACCCGACCGGAGTGGCATCGCCGTTCCTGCAATCGTTGCAGCTGGACCAGCACGGGCTCGAGTGGGCGTGGGCCGACGTCGAGGCGGCTCACCCGCTCGACGACGGTCGCGTCGGGCTGCTGTATCGCGACCTGGATCGGACGGCGGCCGCGCTGGGTCCGGACGGAAGCGCTTGGAGGTCGCTGTTCGGAGGTTTGACACCGCACGTCGACGACCTCGCGGCGGACATCTTCGGTCCGGTGCTCGGGGTGCCCGACCATCCCCTCACGTTCGGCAGATTCGGTGTGCGGTCGCTGCTGCCGGCGACGTGGACGGCGCGTCGCTGGCGCGACGAGGCGGCGGCCCTGTTCGCCGGCATGGCAGCCCACACGTTCCAGCGCCTCGACCGTCCCCTCGGCAGTGCCCTGGGGATGATGTTCGGTCTGCTCGGTCACACGTACGGATGGCCCGTCGCGGTGGGCGGGTCGCAGTCGATCGCGAACGCCCTGGTCTCGGTGCTGACGGCAGCGGGCGGCCGCATCGAGACCGGACACCGGGTCACGACGTTGCCCGCCGCTGACGTCGTGATGCTGGACGTGACGCCCGAACAGGTCCTGACGATCGTGGGCGACCGCCTGCCGCCCAGGGTCGCTCGTGGTCTGCGCGGGTGGAGACGGGGCCCCGCTGCGTTCAAGGTCGACCTGGCGATCGAGGGTGGCATCCCGTGGACGCGCCCGGAGGTTGCCGGCGCGGCGACGGTCCACCTCGGCGGGACGATGGCGCAGATCAACGCCGCCGAGGTCGCCGTCGGCCGCGGCCGCATGCCCGGGCAGCCGTTCGTGCTGCTGTGCCAGCAGTACGTCGCCGACCCCTCGCGGTCGGTCGGTGACGTCCACCCGATCTGGGCGTACGCCCACGTGCCCCAAGGGTTCGACGGCGACGCGACTCCAGCGCTGTTGGCGCAGATCGAGCGGTTCGCGCCGGGCGTCCGCGACCGGGTCGTCGCGGTGTCGGTGCACGGTCCGGCCGATCTCGAGGCGGGGAACGCCAACTACGTCGGCGGCGACATCACGGCCGGGGCCGCCACGCCGCGGCAGACGATTGCCCGCCCTCGCCTGACTGCGCGGCCGTACTCGCTCGGCGTCCCGGGCGTCTACTTGTGCTCGGCGTCCACCCCTCCGGGCGGAGGAGTTCACGGGATGGCGGGGTTCCACGCCGCCACCCAGGCGCTGCGCGAGAGGATGTGAACCGCGACGAGGGTGCAGCACCTGGCCGGTCCGACGGGGAACCACGGGCGGCCGCCGCACGTTCGACAACTGACCGATTGAACCTTCAACCCGCCGATCTGCCCCACCGATCCACCAGGAGTCGCACGATGCGCTTGCCCGATGCCCGACAGATCTTCGCCGTGACCGCTGCGGCGTCGGCGCTGATGATGACTGCTGCGTGCGGCAGCGACAGCGGCGAGGCGGCAGAGCCGACCGGCACGACCCAGTCCTCGACGCCCGCCGGATCGACCGATGGAAGCTCGTCGGTCAGCGGCGACTATGCCGACGGCACGTACGAGGGGACGGGGGACTACATCAACCCCGGCGGCGTCTCGTCGGTCGACGTGACGCTCACGCTCAGCGGCGGCACGGTGGAGTCCGTCGACGTGCAACCGGGGGCCCAGGGCGAATCGCTGATGTACCAGCAGAAGTTCATCAGCGGCATTGCCGACGAGGTGGTCGGCAAGAGCCTCGACGAGATCTCGGTGTCGAAGGTGTCGGGCTCGTCGCTGACCAGCCAGGGCTTCAACAAGGCGTTGGAGCAGATCAAGGCCGAGGCCAGCGCTTGAGGTGAGCCAGGCCTGGGCGTTCGACGCGATCGGGACGGCGTGGCAGATCGACACGCCGAACCCGTTGCCGCCCGACGTCCGCGATCGCATCAGCGCACGGATCGAGCAGTTCGATCGCACCTGGTCACGGTTCCGTCCGGACTCGGCTGTGATGCGCCTGGCCGAGCAGCCCGGTGAGCACGTCCTGGACGGCGCCGACGTCCTGCTGGCGTTCTACGACGACCTGGTCGACGTCACGGCCGGAGCCGTCAACCCGCTGGTCGGACGTGCCCTGTCGGACCTGGGCTACGACGCCACCTACTCGCTGACGCCGACAGGTCGCGTGGCCCACGTCCCGGACTGGAACGTCCTGGACCGTCGCGGCGACGTCGTCACGGTCGGCGAACCGGTTCTGGTGGACGTGGGTGCAGCCGGCAAGGGTCGGCTGGTCGACCTCGTGGCCGCGATCCTGCGGGATTCAGGCGTCCACGAGGCGACGATCGACGCCGGTGGCGACCTCTACCACTGCGGTCCGGCGCCGCTGCGGGTCGCGCTGGAGCACCCCGCCGATGCGAGTCGCGCGATCGGGGTGGTGACGCTCCCGCCGCAGCACGCGCTGTGCGGCTCGGCCGTCAACCGGCGCGCCTGGGGTGACGGGCTGCACCACGTCGTGGACGGTCGAACAGGCCGTCCCACCCGCGAGGTGGTGGCCACGTGGGCGTTGGTGCCGCACAGTTGCATGCAGGCCGACGGCCTGGCGACGGCGCACTTCTTCGCCGATCCTGACGTGTTGACGGCGCGCTTCGACCACGAGTTCGTCCGCGTGCACGCCGACGGGTCGATCATCTGGTCCACTGGATTCCCCGGAGAGGTCTTCACATGAACGTCGCTGCCGCAACGCGTGACCTGCTGGATCGACGCCTGGGCCGGGTCTCGATGTACCGCCTGGTCCTGCTCGAGCTGATCGCCCTGGTCGTCATCGCCGTCGTCCACACCGGTGTCGGCGACCTGGGCGAAGGGTTCTGGACCGTGCGGGGTCAAGCGACCTCGCTGGTCGTCCTGCTCGTCGCGGTGACGCTGCCGTCGTGGGCGATCGGCCGCATCGTCGGCGTGCCTGCCCACCTGGCGTCGTCCGTCATCACGGCGCTGCTGCTGTTCTTCTTGTTCGTCCCCCAGGAGGGTGGTATCAAGCTCGCCTGGATCGCCTTGGCCGGCGTGCTGGCGGCGCTGTCGAAGTACGTCGTGGTCTGGCGCGGCCGCCACGTGCTGAACCCGGCAGCGGCCGGAGCGTTCGGCACCTACCTGGTGCAGCGGATCGCCGACGTCGACCCGTTGGACCGCCAGGCGGCGTCGTGGTGGATCGCCTCGGCCGACCTGCTGCCGTACGTGGCGGTGGGCGCGTTCGTGGTGCTGTGGCGGACGCGTCGTCTGGGGCTGGGTGTGCTGTTCGTCGCGGTCGCGTGGACGCTCGTCGTCCTGGCGTTGCACGACTTCGGGACGGCGTTCCCCGAGGCCGCGCGAATCGCGCTGGAGACCTCGCCGCTGCTGTTCTTCGCCGGATTCATGCTCAGCGAGCCCCTGACGTTGCCGCCCCGACGCCACCAGCAGTGGATCGTCGCAGGCGTGATGGCCGTTGTCTACGCGTACCCGCTCGCCTCGCTGCTCGTCGTGGAGAGGCCGCAGACGTTCTTCGTCGGTGACCAGTGGCAGGTGGCGGCGCTGCTGGTCGGCAACCTGGTGGCGTTCGCCTTCGCACGCCGCATGGGTGTGCGCCTGGAGCTCATCGAGCGCCGGGACCACGGTGATGGCACCCACGAGCTGGTGTTCCGTCCCCGCTCGCCGTTGCGGTTCGAACCGGGTCAGTACCTGGAGCTGCACGTTCCGCACGCCGAGGCGGACGGCCGCGGTGTACGCCGCGTCTTCAGCATCGCCTCTCCCGTCGACGCCGAGACGGTCCACGTGGGACTGCGCGTCCCCGACCCGTCGTCGTCGTTCAAGCGTGAGCTGGTGCGGCTGGAGCCGGGCGCCGTCGTCCACGCGACCGGGGTCGCCGGCGACTTCGTCCTCCCCGGCGACCGGTCGGTGCCGTTGGCACTGGTCGCCGGCGGCATCGGTGTCACGCCGTTCCTGAGCCATCTGGCGGGAGGAGGCCGAGACGTCGTGCTGGTCTACGGACTGCCCGACGGGGGCACCGTTCCGTTCGCGGACCGCCTCTCGGGTTGCCGCGTCGTCATCGTCGCTCCCACCTGTCCGTCGCCGCTGCCCGAGGGCTGGACCTGGATCGAGTCCCCGGTGCTGACCGCCGCGGTCGTCATCGATGCCGTACCCGATCTGGCCTCTCGTCACGTCTACGTCTCGGGCCCGCCGGCGATGGTCAACGCGGTCCGCCCCGGGCTGCGTCGCCACGCACGCAAGATCCGCACCGACTACTTCAGCGGTTACTGAGTCCCCCTCCGCCGACGTGAATCGCTGATCTGGTAGAAATTCCCAAAGTTGAGCGGAATGGACTCAACTCTGTCGTCGTTGTACTCGATGACACCAGTTCGGACCAGGAGCAACCACCCATGGATCTCGCGAAGTTCACGACGCGCAGCCAGCAGGCGCTGGGCGGCGCGATCTCGGCGGCCGCAGCCGCAGGCAACCCGGCAGTCGAGCCGGCTCACCTCTTGTACGCCCTGCTGACGCAGGAGGGCGGCACGACGGCACCGCTCGTCCAGGCGGCCGGCGTCGATGCCGGCGCCCTGGGCCAGGAGCTGACCACCGCGCTCGGCGCCCTGCCGTCCGCCTCGGGATCCTCGGTGCAGAATCCCGGGCTGTCCCGGTCGTCGCACGAGGTGCTGCAGCGCGCCCAGGACCTGGCGTCGCAGCTCGGCGACGAGTTCGTCTCGTCCGAGCACCTCGTCGTGGCCATCGCGACCGTCGAGTCGGCGGCAGCCGACGCGCTGCGCCGCTTGGGCGCCACCCCTGAGTCGCTCCAGGCCGCGTTCACCGAGGTGCGTGGCAACGCCCGCGCGACCAGCGCAGACGCCGAGGACCAGTACCAGTCCTTGGAGAAGTACGGCGTCGACCTGACGGCGGTCGCCCGCGAGGGCAAGCTCGACCCGGTCATCGGTCGCGACGGCGAGATCCGTCGCGTCGTCCAGGTGCTGAGTCGGCGCACCAAGAACAACCCCGTCCTGATCGGTGAGCCCGGGGTGGGCAAGACCGCCGTCGTCGAGGGTCTCGCCCAGCGCATCGTCGACGGTGACGTGCCCGACTCGCTCAAGGGCCGCCGTCTCATCGCGCTCGACCTCGCGGCCATGGTCGCCGGGGCGAAGTACCGCGGCGAGTTCGAGGAACGCCTGAAGGCCGTGCTGAACGAGATCAAGGAGTCCGACGGGCAGATCATCACGTTCATCGACGAGCTGCACACCGTCGTGGGCGCCGGCGCCGGAGGCGACTCCTCGATGGACGCCGGCAACATGCTCAAGCCGATGCTGGCGCGCGGCGAGCTGCGCCTGATCGGTGCCACGACGCTGGACGAGTACCGCGAGCGGATCGAGAAGGACCCTGCGCTGGAACGTCGCTTCCAGCAGGTGCTGGTCGCCGAGCCGTCCGTCGAGGACACCATCGCGATCCTGCGCGGCATCAAGGAGAAGTACGAGGCGCACCACGGGGTCGAGATCGCCGACGCCGCGATCGTCGCCGCCGCCACGTTGTCCGACCGGTACATCCCCGGTCGGCAGCTGCCCGACAAGGCGATCGACCTGGTCGACGAGGCCAGCAGCCGGTTGAAGATGGAGATCGACTCCAGCCCGGTCGAGATCGACGAGCTGCGGCGCGGCGTCGACCGCCTGAAGATGGAGGAGCTCCACCTGTCGAAGGAGGAGGACGAAGCCAGCAAGGAGCGGTTGGACAAGCTGCGTGCCGAGCTGGCCGACAAGGCCGAGACCCTGCGTGCGCTCGAGCAGCGGTGGGAGGCCGAGAAGGCCGGTCTGAATGCTGTCGGCGACATCAAGAAGCGCATCGACGAGGTGCGAGTCGCGGCCGACCGCGCTCAGCGTGAGGGCGACATGGAGACCGCGAGCCGACTCCTCTACGGGGAGATCCCGCAGATGGAGCAGCAGCTCGCGGCCGCCCAGGCTGCCGAGGACTCGGTGGCCGCCGACGACCGCATGGTCCACGAAGAGGTCACGGCCGACGACATCGCAGAGGTCGTCGCCGCGTGGACCGGCATCCCGACGGGCCGACTGCTCGAGGGCGAGACCGGCAAGCTGTTGCGGATGGAAGAGGTGCTCGGTCAGCGTCTGATCGGCCAGACCGAAGCGGTCACGGCCGTCTCCGACGCCGTCCGTCGTTCGCGCGCCGGCATCGCCGACCCCGACCGCCCGACGGGTTCGTTCCTGTTCCTGGGCCCCACGGGTGTCGGCAAGACCGAGCTGGCCAAGACGCTGGCGGAGTTCCTGTTCGACGACGAGCGGGCCATCATCCGCATCGACATGAGCGAGTACTCCGAGAAGCACTCCGTGTCGCGGTTGGTCGGCGCACCTCCCGCTACGTCGGGTACGACGAGGGCGGGCAGCTGACCGAGGCCGTACGCAGACGTCCGTACTCGGTCGTCCTGCTGGATGAGGTCGAGAAGGCACACCCCGAGGTGTTCGACATCTTGCTGCAGGTGCTCGACGACGGCCGGTTGACCGACGGCCAGGGCCGCACGGTCGACTTCCGCAACACGATCTTGATCCTGACCTCCAACCTGGGCAGCCAGTTCTTGATCTCGACCGAGCTGGACGACCAGGCCAAGCGGGATGCCGTGATGGACGTCGTGAAGGTCAGCTTCAAGCCGGAGTTCTTGAACCGGCTCGACGAGATCGTCATGTTCAAGGCCCTCGGCACCGACGAGCTGACCCACATCGTCGACCTGCAGCTGGCGTCACTGCAGAAGCGGTTGTCGGCTCGGCGGATCACGCTCGACGTCACCGAGGCGGCCAAGGAGTGGTTGGCCCTGACCGGGTGGGATCCGCTGTACGGCGCCCGTCCGCTGCGGCGGCTGGTCCAGCAGGCGATCGGCGACCGGCTCGCCAAGGCGCTGCTGGCCGGCGACGTCCGCGATGGCGAGACCGTCGTCGTCGACCGCACACCCGAGGCCGACGCACTGACCGTCACCTCGGCCTGACCCACCACGGAAATCTGTCACTCCTCATGGCATGCATGCCATGAGGAGTGACAGAACACCATGACCTCATGGTGTTCAACGCGCGCCTGCGGAGGGGTGGTTCGGCGCGGCGTGATGGGATGGGGGCGTGGCTTCCACCAAGACACCTCGACCGCCGGCCGTCTCGTCGGCGTGTCTGTTCGTGGGCATCGGGTCCGCCCTGCTGCTCATGTACGTCGTCGGCTGGCTGTCGGACTGGGACTCCTTGGAGATGCAGGACGCGCACGGCCAGATCGCCGACGCATTGGCGATCAGCGACGTCGACCGGGTCGCGGACGTGCTGCGGTACGGGCTGTACGTCCTCGTCGTGGTCCTCGTCGCCGGTCTGGTCGGAGCGATCTACACCGCCAGGGGCGACCTGGCGTCGCGGGTGCTCGTGACGATCGTCGCCGCCGTGGTCGCGGTGCTGTTCGTGCTCAGCGGTGGAGTGTTCGGCCTGATTCCGGGAGCCTTCTCCGTCGCCGCCATCGTGCAGCTGTGGGGTCGGGACGCGCGCCGCTGGTTCGCCCTGGTCAACGGCCGCTCGGTCCCGTCGTCGACGCCCTCGTCGCCGTTCGCGCCACCACCCGGCAGCTCGCACCCCTCGATCCCGCCGCCCCCACCGGGGGGCTACGAGTCGGCGTCGACCGGAGCCCCGATCCCTCCGCCGCCGATGACGCGCCGGCCGTCGAGCGTGCGGACGACCATCGTCGTCACGGCGATCGCCAGCGGACTGGCGCTCGCCGGTGCGCTGTTCTACCTGGCCGTCTTCACGCTGGTGCCGCGCGACGAGCTGGTCGACCTCCAGCTGGACTCGCCGTTCACCGAGATGGTGGGGTTGACCGAGGGCGACATCCGACAGGCCCTGACGACCTCGGCGGTGTTCTGTGGCGTCACGGCGATCCTCGCGGCGGCCTCCCTGCTCGCCGTCTGGGCGCTCGCTCTCCGCAAACGTGCAGGTCACGCCGTGCTGTTCGTGTGCGCCGTGGTGTCGGCAGCGGTGGGAATCTTCTCGCTCGTCGGCATCCCGTGGGCCGTCGCCGCCGTGTGGGTGGCGATCCTGCTGCGCCGTCGCGACACGCTGCAGTGGCTGCACGGATGAGGGCCCTCCTCGTCGTCGTCGAGCGACCAGAGCCCACTACCCTGGAACCATGGCAGACTCGCAGAGTTCGCGTCCGCACGTCGTCGTCGTCGGTGGGGGATTCGGTGGCATCGCCACGGTACGCAAGCTGGCCCGCGCCAACGTCGACATCACGCTGATCGATCGGCACACCTACAACACGTTCCAGCCGTTGCTCTACCAGGTCGCCACCGCCAGCCTGAACCCCGGCGACATCACGTGGTTCCTGCGCGCGATTCGCGCCAAGCAGAGCAATGTGCGGTTCCTGAAGGGCATCGTGACGGGGATCGACCACGACAAGCGCGAGCTGGCCCTCCACGGTGACGTCTCGGTGCCGTTCGACTACCTGGTCCTGGCCAACGGCGTCACCACGAACTTCTTCGGCACGCCCGGCGCCGAGGAGTACGCGATCCCGCTGTACAAGCGGTCCCAGGCCTTGCAGGTGCGCGATCGGTTGTTCGAGAACCTCGAGGAGTTCGCGATCAACGGACAGGACGCCGATCTGCGCATCCTGGTCGTCGGCGGCGGTGCGACCGGCGTGGAGACCGCCGGGGCGTTCGCCGAGTTCCGCAACAACGACATGCCGACGACGTATCCGGAGCTGGATCGCCGACGCATCCACGTGACGCTGGTCGAGATGAGTCCGTACGTGCTCGGTCCGTTCCACGAGAAGCTGCGAGAGTACGCCCGCAAGTCGTTGGACAAGCGCGATGTCGACCTGCGCCTGGACACGGCGGTCAAGGAGGTGCGTCCCAACGGGGTGCTGATCGAGAAGGACGGCCAGCAGGAGTTCCTCGAAGCCGGCATCATCGTGTGGGCCACCGGCGTCACGGCGCACCCGGCCGTGCTGGACTGGAACGTGCCGCAAGGTCGAGGTGGGCGGATCGAGGTCGACGAGCACCAGCAGATCAAGGGACTGACGAACGAGTTCGCGATCGGCGACATCTCGATCGGCCCCGAGCCGCTGCCGCAGCTGGCTCAGCCCGCGATCCAAGGCGGCAAGCACGTCGCCAAGGTCATCAAGGCCGACCTGAAGGGCAAGCGCGCGAAGGTCAAGCCGTTCAAGTACTCCGACAAGGGCACGATGGCCACGATCGGCAAGTCGTCGGCCGTCGCTGAGATCGCGCACCTGCCGAAGATGAAGGGCTTCACGGCCTGGATCATCTGGGTCGCACTGCACGTCGCGACCCTGCTGGGCAACCGGAACCGGTTCGCCACGATGATCAACCTGAGCAGCAAGTACTTGTTCAGCGGCAGTCACAACGCGATCGTCGGCGAGACCCCCTACATCGTGGCCAAGCACCAGATGCAGATCACGCCTGCGGAGAAGCGGTCGCGCGAGCGGCGGGTCCAGGAGCGTCGTTCCCGAGCCTGATCAGGTGCGGATCGCCAGGGCGCCGGAGAGCGGCAGCGGCCAGTCACGGCGGTCCGCGGCCATGGATGCGTCGATCGCGGCGGCCACGTCGTCGGGGAACGGGACCGGGCGGCGCGTGGAGAAGTCGACATGGACCGCGATCGACTCCACGACGCACGCCAGCACGTTCTTGGTGCGGTTGACCAGCAGCGCGACGAGGTGGAACGCCTTCTCGGCGCGCCCGGCCGCCACCACGCGGACCTCGATGACGTCGCCGGCCACGCACTCGGCGAAGTACTTGATGTGCTGCTCGGCGGTGAACGCCGTCATGTTCCGTGTCGGGATGTACTGCTCGTCGATGATCCAGTCCCGGCGCTGCCGGGTCCACATCGCCTCGCCCGCGAGGACGAAGTAGTGGCTGATGTTCATGTGGCCGTTCTCGTCGAGATGCTCGGGGCCGACGACGTGCTCGGCGACGAGGGGCAGCGTGTTCAGTTGATCGATCGAGGCGGGTGCGGTCACAGCAGCAGGCTAGCTAGTCGGCCAGCATCGTTGCGCCCAGGGATGACTCGGGGACCGCGAACCCCTCGATCAGGGTCAGCGTGTGCGGTCGCAGCTTCTCCAGCAGGTCGTTGACCAGCGACGTGACGGTCTTGGCGCGCTGGTCCGAGATGCGGTTGTGTCCCATGAACCACGCGAGGTCGCTCTCGATCTCGCTGAGTGCGTAGAGCGAGCACACGTCGCGCAGCAGGTCTTGGGCGTCCGGATCCTCACAGCGCGCGATGCCGGCGGTGAACGCCTCGAGCACGACGCGCTGGATGTGCGCGTGTCCGCACCGGATCACGTGGTCCTGTGCGGCGTTGAACACGGCGAACGACTGGGCCGGGTCGTCCCGGTCGGCCCGGCGTAGGCGGCGGGCCGCGGTCTCGATCACGTGCTCCTCGCGCTCCTCGAACAGGTTCAGCTGCGTGCCGCGGTCGAGCAGGTCGTGCTCGTCGTCGTCCTTGCCCGGACGGGCGTCGATCAACCGCTGGATCAGCTGCGATGCCGCCGTGCGTTCGCGCACCGTGTCGGTGACGGTCGACGCGATGAACTTGACCATGCCGGCGGGGTTCAGACCGCCGACCTCCGCGGCGTACGACGTCAGCAGCTCCTTGGCCACCAGCTGCATCAGGACGTGGTTGTCTCCCTCGAACGTGGTGAAGACGTCGGTGTCGCCCTTGAGCACCGTCAGCCGGTTGTCGGCCATGTATCCGGCACCGCCACAGGCCTCACGGGCCTCCTGGATCGCACGGGTCGCGTGCCAGGTCTGCACCGCCTTGAGCCCTGCCGCGCGCCCCTCGAGCTCACGCTGCTTGATCGGGTCGGGGTCCGTCGTCGTCTGCATGCGGTGCATGCGCGCGACCAGCTGGTTCTGGGCGAACCGGTAGGCGTACGAGCGGGCGATGAGGGGCAGCAGGCGTCGTTGGTGCATCCGGTAGTCCATCAGCAACGTCTCTTCGGCCGGATCGGCTCCGTCGAACTGACGGCGCTTGAGCGCGTACCGGCCGGCGATGCTGAGGGCGACCTCGGTGGCGGCGCTGGCCGATCCGCCGACGCTGACCCGACCACGGATCAGGGTGCCGAGTATCGTGAAGAAGCGGCGGTTCACGTTGTCGATGGGCGAGGTGTAGGTGCCGCCCTCGTCGACGTTGCCGTACCGGTTCAGCAGGTTCTCGCGGGGGACCCGGACCTGGTCGAACATGATGCGTCCGTTGTCGACGCCGCCGAGGCCGCCCTTGACGCCACAGTCGGAGGTGGTGACGCCGGGCAGGTCATTGCCCTGATCATCGCGGATCGGGACGACCAGACAGTGCACGCCGTGGCTCTCCCCTTTGGTGATCAGCTGGGCGAACACCGTGGCCATCGTGGCGTGTTTCGCGGCTCCGCCGATGTAGTCCTTGCGTGATGACGGCGTCGGCGAATGGATTACGAACTCCTGCTTCGCAGGGTCATAGGTGGCGGTGGTCTCGATGCTCTGCACGTCACTGCCGTGACCGGTCTCGGTCATCGCGAAGCACCCGAGCAGATCGAGGTTGATCAGGTCCGTGACGTACTTCTCGTGGTGGCGCTGCGTCCCCAGGTTCTCGATCGCACCGCCGAACAGCCCCCACTGGACGCCGGCCTTGACCATGAGCGACAGGTCGAACTGGGCCAGCATCTCGATACCGGTGACAGCCTTGCCGGGGTCGCCGGTGCCGCCGGACGCCTCGCTGAAACCGGCTGCAGCGATACCGGTCGGCACAAGGCGTCTCATCTGGTCCAGCGTGCGCTCGCGAGCCTCGTCGAGCGACAGCGTGGGGTCGTACAGCAGGTCCATCGCCGCCAGCTCGGTGCGCGACTGCTCGCGCACGTGCCGCCACTTGCCATCCAGAGCGATCCGCAGTTCGTCAGCCAGCGTCATGGTTCGAGGCTACCTCTGCGAGTGTGTCGGTAGGGGCGTGCAGCAACCGCGATCACGATTGGTCTGGCGCGGGTAGCAGAACGGGGCGGAACTGGTGACCAAGGTGGCGTTCCAGTTCAGTGGCGGCAAGGATTCGGCGCACGCGCTGGGGCGCCTTCTGACCGACCCGCGCTACGAGGTGACCCACCTGATCACGCTGTTCGACGCAGCGACCGACAACTGCGCTGTTCACGCAGTCCCGCGCTCGCTGATGCAAGCTCAGGCCCGCGCCATCGGCCTGCCGCTGCTGTCGATCGATCTCGACGCCGATTCGCTCGACGGTTATGGCGAGTCACTGGAACGCATCACCGGTGAACTCCGGGCCGACGGTGTCGAGACGCTGGCCTTTGGTGACCTGGAACACTCGGGTGCCGATCGGCACCGGCGTGAGTTGTTGTCGCCGCTGGGCATAGCGGTCGTCGAACCGTTGTGGGGCATGACGTCTGCGGAGTGCATGGAGGCGTTTCTCGCATCGGGTATCGAGGCCGTCACGGTTGTCGTGGATGCCGCCGTGCTGGATCGCGAACACGTCGGTCGGGTTCTGGATCGCGAGTTCGTCGAAGAGTTGCCGCTCGGGTGTGACCCGTGCGGGGAGTCGGGCGAGTACCACTCGTTCGTCGCGTGGGCACCGTACTTCCGGCATCGGGTCGACTGGTCGCCAGGTCAGGTGACACGCGTTGAGCGCCGCATCGGCACGACCGAGGGTCCGAAGATGTTCGCCTACTGGCAATTGGAGCTGCGCCCAGGACCGTGATGGAGTCTCGGTTCCGGTGGCGTCGACCACGCGGCGGTCAGTCGCGGTACACCGATTCGTCGACGAGCGGGTACCGCAACCAGGAGATCATCGAACGCAACTGTTTGTAGGCGGCCAGCCGGGCCTCGTCGGTGTCGGCGTCGTCGGCCTTCTCGATGGGCTCCCACAGCCGATTCACCATGACTGGGCCGGTCTCCAACAACCCGCCGCTGCCCGAGGTGGCGTACTTGGCCAGGACGTAGTGGGCGAGGGCGCCGACAGGGATGCCTGTGCTGGCGCTCAACCCGCACAGTGTCTTCAGCGGGTCGAGTGGCGCGTACAGGGCGACGTCGCCTTTAAGGTTCGCGTCGGGATCGTCGTCCTCCCACGGCCCGGTCCAGGGCGTTAACTCGACCGACTGTTCACGGCGATCCTGGTCCATCAGGCCACTGTGCCAGACAGCCAGAACGGTTGGCTCATGACGGTCGTTGTTAGGCTGACGTGGCCGCGAGGCCGGTGGTTTCTGCGGCCTCAACGGCGTCCAATGCGCAGCGCGGTAAGGAAGTGACGCCATGTCCTCTGAGCACGTCGGAGACGTCACCGACTTCGTGATCGACCTGGTCTCGCGGTTGAACGAGAACGACCTCGCTGCGACATCCGACGCCTTGGCGGCAGCCCCACGCGAGCAGGTCACCTCCGCGCTGGAGCGCCTCAGCTCTCGACAGCGGGCCGTTGCCTACCGCCTGCTGTCCAAGTACGTGGCGCTGGAAGTCTTCGAAGATCTTCCTCCCCGGTTACGCGGTGACTTGGTGCAGTCGTTGCGCGACACCGAGGTGGTGTCGATCTTCGCCGAGCTCGATCCTGATGATCGCGTGTGGCTGTTGGATGAGCTGCCCGCGCAGGTGGCGCCGCGACTGTTGCGCGGATTGACCGAGCGGGAGCGGGCGCTGACCGCCGAAGTGCTCGGATATCCGCGCAAGTCGATCGGCCGGCGGATGAGCCCTGAGTACGTGTCGGTGCGCGCGACACTGACCGTCGAGCAAGCGATGGAGCGTGTCCGAGGCCGGCTCGACGATGCGGAAACCATCTACACCCTGCCTGTGGTCGACGACGGCCGCCGGGTCGTAGGTGTCGTCGGCCTGCGCAGCCTGTTGCGTGCTGAGCCGGACACGCTGATCAGTGACCTGATGCGGGAGGCGCAGATCGCTTCCGCGCGCGACGACGCGGAGACAGCCGCCCGCCGATGCGCCGATCAGGGACTGATCGCACTGCCGATCGTCGACGATGAACGCCGGCTCGTGGGCATCCTGACCATCGATGACGCCGTGCGCATCCTGGAGCGCGAGGAGAGCGAGGATGTGGCGCGCCAAGGCGGTGTCGAGCCGTTGCACACCCCGTATCTGGCGACGCCGATCCAGCGGATCGTGCGGTCCCGCATCGTGTGGCTGCTGGTGCTGGCGGTCGGGGCGACACTGACGGTGCACGTGCTCTCGACATTCGAGTCAACCTTGGAGGAAGTCACGGTGCTCGCCTTGTTCGTGCCGTTGTTGATTGGCACGGGAGGCAACACGGGCAGCCAAGCCGCCACGACCGTCACACGGGCACTGGCCTTGGAAGACGTGCGACCCAGCGACCTGGCTCGCGTGCTGTCCCGCGAGCTACGCGTCGGCCTGTCGCTGGGTGCCCTCCTGGGCGCGGGCGGCTTCCTGATCGCCTCGCCTTTCTATGGAATGAAAATCGGTTTGGTGGTCGGCTCGACGCTGGTGGTGATCTGTGCGGTCGCGGCCGGCGTCGGCGGCATGATGCCCCTCCTGGCCCGGGCAATCGGTGTCGACCCCGCAGTGTTCTCCAATCCGTTCATCACCACGTTCGTCGACGCCACCGGTCTGGTGATCTACTTCCTGATCGCGCGTGCCGTGCTGCAGATCTGAAGCCGCGAGCCCGCGAGGTCAGTTGCGCGACCAGATCGTCATCTTGGACGGACTTCAGCAGGCGGATGCGACAGCCCAGTCGGCGACGGAGCGCACCGGCGCTTGGGGATCGCGCTGCAGCTCGGCCAACACATTGCCGGTGGTGGCCGGATTGGCGGCCACCCAGCCACGGACACCTGCGTCCGGATCACGCGACAACCGTTCGAGTACGACCGCGGGCGTGTTGTGGTTGCGGGCCACACAACAACGAACGCCGGGCTGCTCGTCGTCGGCGAGACGTTCGAGCACCTCGATCGGCGCCAGATAGGACAGGGCCGCGCTCTCACGGATTACCGGGTCGCCGGACTCGGCCAGCAGGCGTATGCGCCGTACCTTGCTCGCCGAGTGCTCAGGAGAGCGGAACTCGGCGACGGGGCGCGGGTCGTCGGCGGCCGCGCGCAGGCGTTCCAGCCACGCGCGGCCGCCGAACGACACACAGCTCATGCCACTCGCCCGCTCATGCTCGCGAGTTGACTTCGTACGACGTGTTGGTCGACTCGAAGAAGTTCACCAGCTGCAGCGTGTCGTTGGCTGTAGCCATCCACTTGGCCGGGTTGGCATCGCCGTAGTGCACCCCGAAGCCGAGTTCGTCGAGCCGCCGGTCGGCCAGGTAGCGCACGTACTGGTTGATGTAGTCGGCGTTGAGGCCCAGGATCCCGTTCGGCAACAGGTCGCGGTTGTACTGCGATTCCATCTCCACCGCGTCGATGACCATCTGCTTGATCTCGGCGGCGAACTCCTCGGTGGCGATCTCGGGGTTCTCGTCGAGCACCGTCAAGATGAGATTGAGGCCGAACTTCAGGTGCAGGCTCTCGTCTCGCACGATCCACTCGATCAGCGAACCGAAGTTGCGCAGCAGGTTCCGCTGCCGGAAGCTCAGCGCCACCATGAAGCCCGAGTAGAACCAGATGCCCTCCAGGATCACGTTGTAGGCCACCAGGTTGCGCACGAAGTCCTGTTTGCCTTCAACCGTCCTGATGTCCAGGGACTGTTCGGTCATCCGCTTGATGAACCGGACTTCGAACTCCTCCTTGCGGACCATCGACGGCACCGTCACGTGGGACTCGTAGGCGGCCACCCGGTCGATCGGGAATGTCTCCAGCACGTACTCGAAGCTCATGCAGTGGTTGGCCTCCTCCCACATCTGCTTGGCCAGGTAGAGGTGGCACTCGGCGGCGTTGACGTACGGGTAGACCCCGAACGCGAGCGCCTTGTTGACCAACAGTTCGTTCGGGTTGAAGTAGCTCATCAGAAACGTCAGGGCATGGCGCTCTTCGTCAGTCATCCGTTCGAAGTCACCCAGATCCTCACCGAGCTGGATCTCGTTGGGGAACCAGGTGTTGGCCACGGCCTGGTCGTACAGTTCCATCGCCCACGGGTAGGTGACCGGCTTGAGCAGCAACCCCTCTTCAATACCCGTTCCCAGAATTCCAGTGCTCATCGAGCCCTCCTCCAAAGATCCTTCACTTGTTCAACCCCACCTCTGAGATGCGCACGGGAGTCACAGCGTGCTGCTCGTGCGCCAGCGAGCTGCCCGGCTGTCCGTCAGTTGCCTGCGCGCGAGCAGCGGCGGTGTGACCCGGCGGGCGTAGTCCAGAGGTAATCGACTCCGCTCGTCGTTGAACGCTTCACTGGCACGACTCGCACTGCAGCCGTTCCTGCGGATCGATGGGGCACATCTGCCCATCGACGTCATCGACCAGCGGCTGGCCGACCACGTCCAGCTCCTGTGCTCCGGCGGGCACCACCGGCTCGGCTTTCTCCTCGATCGCGACCGGTGCGGACGCGGCCGCACCGAACCCCCGCTTGGTCGGTGCGCTGGCGCCGAAGCCACGTCGTGGTGCACCGCCGCCCGAGCCGGGTGCTGTGGCTGCTGCTTTGTTGACCTTGACCGTGGACTGCTCGGCGGTGTGTCGCGGCTTCATGTGCAGGTAGTACGTGGTCTTGACGCCCATCTGCCACGCCTTGGCGTACAGCTCGAGCATGCCGTCGAGGTCCCGGTTCTCCAGATAGATGTTGCGGCTGATGGCCTGGTCGATCCACTTCTGGGCGCGAGCAGCGACGTGCAGGAATGCGTACGGCGACAGCTGGAAGCTGGTGCGGTAGATCTTGGTCAGCTCGGCTGGGATGTCCTCGATCTGAGACAGATCGCCTTGGTGGCGAAGCAAGTCCTCGCGCACCGTCTCCCAGAGCCCCAGCTGGCGCAGATCTTCGACCAGGTTGCGGTTCACCTCCAGGAACTTGCCCGAGCTGGTCGAGCGACTGAAGATCTGACTGAACTGTGGGTCCAGTCCCGGCGTCGTGCCGGCGACCAGGCCGATCGAGGCGGTGGGCGCGATGGCCATCAGCGTCGAGTTGCGGATGCCGATCTGCACCTTGCCGCGCAGTGCGTCCCAGTCCAGACGTGTGGTGCGATCGACGTCGACCTTTACGCCACGGTCGGCTTCAAGCAGATCGAGGGAGTCGATCGGCACCAGACCTTGGCTCCACCTGGAGCCGGCGAAGTTCGGGTAGGCGCCGCGTTCACGGGCCAGGTCGCAGGACGCATCAATGGCATGCCAGGAGACGAACTCCATGATCTGGTCCATCAGGTCGTAGGCCTGCTCGGACTCATAGGAGTAGCCGAACCGCTCGACGATGTCGGTGAATCCCATGACGCCCAGGCCCAGTGCACGGTTGAGCTCATTGGACCGCTCCGATTCGGGCACCGAGCTCAGCGTGATGTCGATCAGGTTGTCGAGCTGACGCACCGCCAGCCGGGTCGACTCGGCCAACAGTTCCCACTCCACTTTCGCGTTCTGCCGGCGGCCGGTGACGTGGCGGGACAGGTTGATCGACGCCAGATTGCACACGGCCACGTTGTCGCGGTCTTGCGGCAGCGTGATCTCGGTGCACAAGTTCGACAGGTGGATCGTGCCCGTGTTGTTGTTCAGCGCCCGGGTGTTGACCGTGTCCTTCCACGTCAGCCACGGGTGCGATGTCGACTGCAGGGTGATCAGGATCTGCCGGAACTGCTCGCGGGCCCGCAGCTTCTTGTGTCGCAGCTCGCCAGCATCGGCCTGGGCCGCATACTCGGCGTACCGCGTCGAGAACTCCTGGCCGTACAGCTCGACCAGATCAGGGGTGTCGAGCGGGTCGAACAAGTACCAGTCGGCATCGGCTTGTACCCGTTTCATGAACTCGTCGCTGATCCACACCGCCGTGTTGGCGGTACGCGTACGTCGATATGGGTCGCCGGAGTTCTGGCGCAGGTCCAGGAACTGACCGAAGTCCAGGTGCCAATTTTCCATGTAGAAGCACAACGCACCGAACTTCTTGCCACCGCGGCTGATCGCTCGTAGCGTCGAATCGATGGTGTGCATGAACGGGATCGGGCCGGTCGACGCGGTGTTGTTGGATCGGATCGGCGATCCTTCGGCACGCAGTTTTGAGACCGACAGCCCGATGCCGCCGGTGCCCTTGGTCAGCCACATCACGTCGCGAACACTTTTCGCGATGTGCTCGATGTCGTCCTCCATCTGCATGACGAAGCAGTTGGACAGTTGGCTGTATGAAGTGCCGGCGTTGACCAACGTCGAACCCGCGGCCAGGTACTCCAACCGCGACATCTTGTCGTAGAACTGCCGAGCCGCCGTGGTCGGATCGGTTTCGTTCAGTGCCAGGCCCATGGCCACACGCATCCAGAAGAACTGCGGCACCTCCAGTGGCGTGCCGTCGGGCTCGGTGATCATGTATCGGTTGCGCATGGTCTGGGCGCCGATGTACCGCAACAGGTCGTCGCGATCAGGGTCGAGCGCCGATCCGAGTGCCTCAAGATCGAACAGGTCGACCAGTCGCGGATCGAGCAGCTTCAACTCGACCCCGCGGATTACGGAGCGGACGAAGGCCGGCCCGTGGAACATGTAGACCTCGTCGCGACTGACGCCTTCGCCGAACACCTTCTTGTAGAGCGTCTTGATCAGCAGGCGAGCGGCAATCGTGTCGAACGCCGGATCATCTTTGACGTTCTGCAGCGCTACGCCGATGACGGCTTCATCGAGTTGCTCGCTCGTGATGCCGTCGAACAGCGTGATTTCCAACTCCGCGCGTAGTTGTGTGACACGGGTGACGGCGTCGTCCAGCCCGACCGCCGCCTCCTCGATCGAACGCGCGACCTCGTAGCCGTCGTATGGAACGCGCGTGCCGTCGCGCTTGATGACCGAAATGCTCATACTGGTCCACCCCTCGTGAACTCTCGAATCCGGGAGCAATCCACGCCACGAGAGGAGGTCGCCAGACCAGATCCCCTGACCTTTACCCTCGAGGTCGCGGACCCCACCGACAGACGGTGGGCACTGGCAGGTCTTCGGACTTGTGAGCCAAGCACGACGTGCGTGCCGCCTACTGTCCGTCGCTTCCCGGATCGGCCGATCCAGTGCTGGGTGACGGAGGTCGTTCCCACTTACCGCTGCGGGGCAGTCCCGGATTCTCACCGGGTTCCCTCTTGCGACGACTCCCCTGGCTGAGGAGTCGAACCAGCTGCAGTGATCACCATATACGGTGAATCACACCGGTGTAACCCCAAGATGTTGTGTTAGGCGGATTTGGTTGCCAAACCGGTCGTAATTATCTGCGGACCTCGGCGTGTGCCTGGTTAGCGTGGCGGCGTGACACCGATGAAGATGCGCGACATCGCATGGCTTCCCGTCATCGCCTTCGATCGCAGGTGGCGCGAACCTTGGTTTGGGCGTGTTCCCCACCGGTGGAGCTGAGCATCGTTGTCGGCGGAACGCTGGTGCTGCTCGGCGTGCTGATGCTGATCGACCCCGTTGCTCACCTAGAAGCCGACCGGATCCACCTGTGCAACGCCCTGGGAATGACTTTTCGCACGTTCCCGGTCAATTCACCGGGCGGACGTGTGGCTCGATGGCAAGGTGTTGCGCCACGTGCCCTCGGGGGACCAGAAGATCCTCAGCCTCGGGTTCGCGATCGAGCCTCAGGACGCCGCGGCGGTCAAGGCGCAGCTCCCCGCCGAGTAACGTTTCGGCCAGTCAGTCACCGCGGAGGGCGCGTGCGGCCGCGGTGGCCAGCGCATCAGCGATCTCGTTGTCCGGGTCGCCGGCATGCCCCTTGACCCAGCGCCACTCGACGTCGTGCGCCGCGCAGGCCTCGATCAGCGCCAGCCACAGGTCGTCGTTCTTGACCGGCTGCTTGGCTGCCGTCCGCCATCCGTTGCGTTGCCACCCGTGCACCCACCGGGTGATGCCGTTGCGGACGTAGGTGGAGTCGGTGCGCAGGACGACCGTCGACCGTCGAGTCAAGGTGCTGAGCGCCTCGATCGGGGCCGTCAGCTCCATCCGATTGTTGGTGGTGTCCGGTTCGGCGCCGGACAGATGCTTCTCGTGGGCGCCGTAGCGCAGCACCGCCCCCCAACCGCCGGGGCCCGGATTACCCAGGCACGCGCCGTCGGTGGAGATCACGACGGGCAGCGCATCGGGCACGTCCGCAGCCTACGCAACCCGGCGTTGCGGCGATATCGTGACCCGGTGAAGACGTTGGTGACCGGCGGGGTGCGATCGGGCAAGTCGTTTCACGCCGAGACGATGCTCATCGGCGAGCCGACGGTCACCTACATCGCGCCCGGCCCGGAGGCCGATCCGGTCGCTGATCCCGAGTGGGCCGCCCGCGTCGCGGCCCACCAGGCCCGACGACCCGACTACTGGGACACGGTGGAGAGCCACGACCTGGCCGCTGCGATCGGCCAGGCCGCAGGTGCGGTGCTGATCGATTGCCTCGGCACGTGGTTGACCTCGACGATCGACGAGCTCGACGGCTGGGACACCACGATCGACGACTGGCAGCCCGAGCTGATGCGCCGACTCGACGCGGTGTGCGACGCGATCGCAGCGCACCCGTCGACCGTGGTCGTCGTGACCAACGAGGTGGGTCTGGGAGTCGTCCCCGAGCACCGCAGCGGCCGGGTCTTCCGAGACCTGCTGGGCATCGTCAACCAGCGGGTCGCAGCCGAGTGCGACGACGTCCTGCTCGTCGTCGCAGGACGCGTCCTCAAGCTCTGACCGCCTCAGACCGTCCTGGACGTGGGGTCAGGCGGCGGTGGCGGCGAGCAGCATCGCCGCGAGCGCGAGCTCGATCGCCGCGCCGAACACGTCGCCGGTGATGCCGCCGAGGCGGGACACGCACCGCCACAGCACGACGGCCGCCGTGACGAGGCCGGCGCCGACGGCGATCGCGCCGATCCACCAGTCGAGCCCCGCCCGGTCGGCGACGACCGAGACGGTCGCTGCGACGGCGACCCAGACGGCGACGGCGGCCAGGGGTGGGACGCTCTGCGCGAAGCCGACCCCCAGTCCGTCCTCCCGCGCAGCCCGAACACGTCGAGCGCAGCACAACGGAAGGGCGGCCCGCGATGCGCAGACCACTGCCGCGACGAGCCAGGCTCCGTGAGGGACCGTCAGCAGGTGTCCCATCGACGCCGACTGGATGCCGAGCGTCAGCACGAGGGCGGCGGCGCCGGCGGGGCCGGCGCTGCTGTCCTTCATGACCGTCAGTGCACGGTCGCGTGCGTGCCCGGAGGTGAGGGCGTCCGCCACGTCGCTCAGACCGTCGAGGTGCAGCGCACGCGACCCGAGCGCGAGCAGACCCACGAGCGCGAAGCCGACCGCCCATGGATTCAGCTCGAGCTCGCCGGCGGCCCAACCCGTTGCGCCGACGAGCAGAGCCAACGGCAGGATCGCGACAGGGGCGACCGAAGCGGCGACGCCGGCCCGTGATCGATCGACTGCTGACGGCGGAGGCACCCTCAGCGCCGTGAGGGTGCCGACGGCCAGCAGGACACCGTCGACGAATCGACCACGGTCAGCCATTCGGCATCAGGTCGGTCAGCAACGCGACGTCACGCAGCAACAGTGCGGCTGACCGGACGAGCGGTACCGCAGCGACTGCGCCGCTGCCCTCACCCAGCCGCAGCTGCAGATCGAGCACGGGCGTGAGACCGAGCTTGTCCACGGCCACGGACAGCGCGGGTTCGGTCGAGCGGTGGCCGGCCGCGAACCACGCCGCAGCACCGGGCGCCAGACGGTCGGCCATCAAGGCCGCTGCGACGGAGATGACCCCGTCCAGCAGGACGGGAACACCCGCGCGCGCCGAAGCGGCCATGAACCCGGCCGAGGCGGCGATGTCCGCGCTGCCCAGCGCAGCCAGGGTCTGGACGGGGTCGCCGACGCGATCTCCGGCGCGATCGAGCGCGCGCTGGATGACGGCCACCTTGTGCTCGAACGTCGAGTCGTCGATTCCCGTGCCACGACCCGTGATCTCCGCGGCCGACATCCCGAGCGACGCTGCGACCAGTGCCGTCGCCGGGGTGGTGTTGCCGATGCCCATGTCGCCGCTGATCAACAGCTGCGCACCGGCGGCGACTTCTTCCGCCGCGATCTGCTCGCCGGCGGCGATGGCTCGCCGCGTCTCCTCGAGCGTCAAGGCGTCCTCGACGTCGATGCGCCCCGAACCCCGACGCACCTTGAAGGCGGTCACCTCGGGGGGCACGTCCAGGTCGGCGTCGACCGCGATGTCGAGCACGCGGACCGTGACTCCGTGCTGGGCGGCCAGCACACAGACCCCCGCCTTGCCGAGCAGGAACGCGTGCACCATCGCGCCGGTGATCTCGCGCGGATACGCCGAGACGCTGTGATGCGCCGTCACTCCGTGATCACCCGCGAAGATGACGGCCCGCACGCGCTCGACGGGCTCCGGGGGCACCCGCCCTTGCGTCGCGGCGACCCAGACGGCCAGCTCGCCCAACCGGCCCAACGCGCCGGCCGGGGTCGCAAGCAAGGCCAGACGCTGCTCGGCATTGCGTCGAGCCTCGCTGGAGGGTGGGTCCACGTGCTGATCAGCTGAGGTGCGGTTCACGCGGTCATCGTCCCACTCGGTGTGGAACGGTCAGGGTTCGGGCGAGGTCATGTTGGCCGGGCTGAGGAGAGTCGCTCGTCACACGGAATTGCCCAGATGCAAGTGAGAGGGTAGGTTCCGAACTGTGCCACCAGGCACCAACTCCATATCAGCCACGTGCCAGGGGAAGCCGGTCCAAGTCCGGCGCTGACCCGCAACCGTAGGCCGCCACCGCGAGGTGACGGCGAGCCGGAGCACCTGCCGTGGCCCTGACCGAACCACGCTGTCGAGGAACGCACGGGTCGGACCGAAGGTCCTTTCCTGCTCGTGTCGCAGCGGGAAGGACCCAGATGAAACCCCGCCATCTGATCGGCGTCGCTACCGCGACACTCGCACTGGTCGGTAGTGGCCTCGTCACGTCGACCGCCTCGGCCGCTCCGAACGAGGCCCAGGCCGCCGCCGCGTCGTGGCTGGCCGACCAGCTCACCGACGGTCTCGTCCACGGCCAATACGGCCCCGACTACGGCCTGTCCCTCGATCTGGTGTTCGCGCTGCGCGAGCTCGATACCGAGCCCGGCGCCGTCTCGCAGATCATGTCGGCCATCGGCCAGGACCCGACGGCGTACACCACAGGTGAGGCGTTCGGAGATACCGACAGTCAGTACGCCGGAGCGACGGCGAAGCTCGCCACCGCCGTGCAGGTCGTCGGCCAGGACCCAACCTCCTTCGGCGGACACGACTTGATCGCCGAGCTTGAAGGCGTCGTGGTCGACGAAGGTGACGAAGCAGGACGGGCGGTCGACCGTTCCGCGTGGGGTGACTACTCCAACACGATAGGCCAGTCTTTCGCGGTTCGCGCCTTGGCCGGCGCCGAGAGCGACGAGCTTGACGCGGCCCTCGGCTACTTGCTGAAGCAGCAGTGCAGCAATGGAGCGTTCCGAATCAACATGTTCAAGGACGGCTCCACTCCACGCGAGTGCGGGGTCGACGATTCAGCCGACACGATCACCGTCGACGCCACCGCTTTCGCGGTCGCTGCGCTCCAGGACGCGTCAGACGCAGGCGCCTCTGGAACGTCGGGTTCGCTGAGTCAGGCGAGAGCGTACCTGGAGTCCGCGCAGGCAGCCGACGGTTCGTTCATCGGTGACGCGGGTCCCAACTCGAACAGCACCGGCCTGGGCGGAGCGGCGCTGGCCGCCCTTGGTGCGGAAGACGCGGCAGCCGACGCTGCGGCCTGGATCGCAGACCTTCAGGTCACCGACGCCGTCGCCGCGGCCAACGACATGCTGGCCGATGAGGTCGGCGCGATTGCCCTCGACGAGGAGACGCTCGACGACGGTAAGTCCGCGGGCATCGACCCGACGCGAGATCAGTGGATCCGGGCTACGTCGCAGGCGATCCTCGGGCTCGGCTCGTTGGAGGACTCGACCCCCGACCCGGTGGGTCCGGTCGACGAGCTGGTCCTGTCGGTCAGCGACTCGAACCCGCGACAGGGCGACACCATCACCGTCACCGCCGAGGGTCGTGACGCCGACGGGCGATCGACCGGCGATGTGTCGGACGAGCTGGAGCTGTCCTCGTCGGTCGAGTCGGACACGATCGACGGCAACAAGGTCACGTTCAACCACGCGTCGCCGCACACCATCACCGCCGTCCACGTCCCGACCGGGACGACCGCCACGATCACGGTGCAGGTCACCCCGGCTTCGGACTCGTCCGCCGGCCTCGGCTCGTCGACGGGCGGCGGTTCCGACGCGCTCCCGGACGCGGGGTCGTCGATCGAGCCGTGGCACGCCGGTCTGGCTGCACTGCTCGTGCTGTTCGGTGTCGTTCTGGTGGTCGTCGCTCGCGAACGCCGTCTCGGCGCGCACCGCGCCGACGCGCGCTGATGCGAGCCGGATCTCGGGCCTTTGTCGCCGGGCTGGTCGGGGTTGCCGCAACCCTGATCGGCCTGGCGGCACCCGCGCAGGCCGCAGCCTGCACCCGTGGTACGGGCGTCACGGTCGTCGTCGGGTCGTCGGTCAAGTGTCACGTCGGCGGTGGCGGCAACACCGCCGACGTGAGCTTCGGCGCAGTCGGACACAAGCTGACGTATGCGTCCCGGTCGCCGGGCTTCGTGTGCCGCGTCAATGACTCGCCCGCCAGCGATCCGTGCGTCAACACGTCGCCCGCCGACGCGTACTGGGGATTTTTCGTCTCCGATGGCACGTCCGGGAAGTGGACGTACGCAAAGCTGGGAGTCCGGTCCCAGTCGGTCAAGAAGGGCGGGTGGGTCGCCTTCGTCTTCCAGAGTTCCAACTCCAAGACGTACCCGTCCATGACCCCGTTGGGACCGACCCCACCCAAGCCGAAGCCCACCGCGACGGCCAAGCCCACGACCACCAAGCCCACCACTCCGAAACCGTCGGCGTCCTCTTCGGCAACCCCTTCGAGCAAGGCCGCCAAGCAGAAGAGCGACGAGCAGAAGGATGACGGGGCGACGCCAACGACACCGTCTTCGTCGACGTCCGCCGGCGGCGACACCAGTGACGCAGCGCAGACCTCCGACGTCCAGTCGACCGCGGCCGCGGCCGAGGACGACAACTCGTCGACGACGCTGTTGTGGGTTGCCGGAGTTCTCGCCCTCGCGATGGTAGTCGCGGGTGTGGTGGCCGCCAGGGCCCGAATGAGGTCATGACGTCGTGACGCCGCGGGACCTGCATCCTGCCGCCTGGTGGGTGTGGGCCGTGGGCCTGGCCGCCGCGGCATCGTCGACGATCAATCCGATCATCCTGATCCTCGTCGTCGCTGCCGCGTGCCTGGTCGTGGTGGCGCGACGGAGCGAGGCGCCGTGGGCCTGGTCGTTCCGCATGTACCTGTACCTGGGCGCGTTGATCATCGTGATCCGGGTGTTCTTCCGCGTCGTGTTCGGTGGCAGCCCCGACGAAGTCGTGTTGTTCTCCCTGCCGCAGATCCCGCTGCCGGACGTCGCGGCCGGGATCGAGCTGCTCGGCCCGGTCACCAGGGCAGACGTCGTCGTCGGCTTGTACGACGGACTCCGCCTCGCAGCAATCGTGCTGTGCTTTGGCGCGGCGAACACGCTGGCCAACCCCAAACGAATGCTCAAGTCGCTGCCGCCGGCCCTGTACGAAGCGGGAACAGCCGTGGTCGTGGCTCTGTCGGTCTTCCCGCAGCTGGCCGAGAGCGTCGTGCGAGTGCGTCGTGCCCGTCACCTGCGCGGCGACGCCGGCAAGGGGGTGGGCGCCCTGCGCCGCATCGTCCTGCCGGTGATGGAGGACGCTCTCGACCGGTCGATGTTCCTCGCCGCCGGGATGGACGCGCGCGGGTACGGCCGGGCCGGCACCGCGAGCCGGACGGAGCGGCTGGCCACGGGGACGTTCCTGATCGCCGGTCTGGTGGGGGTGTGCATCGGCTTCTACAGCCTGCTCGACGCCACGGCCCCCCGATTGCTGGCGTGGCCGTTCATCGCTCTGGGCGTGGCGCTCGCGGTCGGAGGATTCGTATCGGCCGGTCGTCGCGTGCAGCGCACCCGCTACCGGCCCGACCCGTGGCGGTTCGCCGAGCTCGCGACGATCGGCTGTGGTGCCGTGGTCGCCGTCGCGGTGATGACCGCGAGCGTTCCGGTCGCCTACCCGTCGTTCGACGTCGTCCCGCAGGTGACGGTGTCCGTGCTGGTGGCTGTCATGATTGCTGTCATGCCCGCCTTCATCACGCCGCCGCCCCAGGAGCAGGGCTGATGATCGAGCTCGAGGGCGTCACCTTCACGCACGACGGAGCGCAGTCCCCCGTGCTGCGCGACGTCGACCTTCGCATCGACGAGGGCGAGCTGGCACTGGTGGCGGGCCGGACCGGTTCGGGCAAGTCGACCCTGCTGGGCATGGTGAACGGGTTGACCCCGCAGTTCACCGGTGGCGTCATGACCGGCTCGGTGGTCATCGGCGGCCGGACGGTGCGCGACCACGCTCCTCGAGAGCTCGCGGACCTCGTCGGCTACGTGGGTCAGGACCCGCTGGCCGGCTTCGTCACCGACGTCGTGGAGGACGAGCTGGCCTACGGCATGGAGCAGCTCGGACTCGACCCGCAGACGATGCGTCGTCGCGTCGAGGAGACCCTCGACCTGCTCGGCATCGCCGATCTGCGCAACCGCGCGCTGCGGTCGCTGTCGGGCGGCCAGCAGCAGCGCGTCGCCGTGGGATCGGTGCTCACCATGCATCCGCGGGTGCTGGTGCTCGACGAGCCGACGTCGGCGCTCGACCCGACGGCCGCGGAGGAGGTGCTGGCCACCCTGGCGCGGTTGGTCGACGACCTCGGTCTGACCGTCGTGCTGGCCGAGCACCGGATGGAGCGGGTCATCCCGTTCGCCGATCGCCTCGTGGTCGTGGAGGACGGCGTGGTCCGGACCGGCGAACCACGCGAGCTGCTCCGCGACTCGCCCGTCGCGCCACCCTTGGTCGAGCTGGGCCGACTGGCCGGCTGGGAACCGCTGCCGCTGTCGGTCCGCGAAGCACGCAGGGCCGCCCGTGAGCTGGTGCTGCCGGAGCCGAAGGACCCGGCTCCGCCGACGGCCGTGCCGCTGCTGACGGCTACGGGCGTCACCGTCACGTACGGATCCAAGGTGGCCGTGCGCGACGTCGACCTCGACGTCCCGGCCGGCCGGGTGATCGCGTTGATGGGTCGCAACGGGTCGGGCAAGTCGTCGCTGTTGTGGGCCGTTCAGGGCACTGGCAGGCGGACCTCCGGCACGGTCGACGTCGGCGGCATCGACACTCAGGACGTGTCACCGGCCCGAGCGCGCGACTACGTCGGCCTGGTGCCGCAGACCGCTGCCGATCTGCTGTACCTCGAGACGGTGGCGATGGAGTGCGCCGCGGCCGATCAGCAGGCCGACGCCGCGGCCGGGACCTGTCGCGGACTGCTCGACCGGTTCGCCCCCGGCGTCCCCGACGAGCGCCATCCGCGCGATCTGTCCGAGGGCCAGCGACTCGCGCTCGTCCTGGCGATCGTCCTGACGGCGGCGCCGCCCGTGCTCGCGCTCGACGAGCCGACCCGCGGCCTGGACTACCCGGGCAAGCAACGGCTCGCCGCGGTACTGCGTGATCTGGCCGCCGACGGCCACGGCGTCGTCCTCGCGACCCACGACGCTGAGTTCGTGGCGATTGTCGCCGACGACGCCGTCGTGCTGGCCGAGGGCGAGGTCGTCTCGCGCGGCACGGCCGAGCAGGTGCTGGCCGAGTCGCCGGCCTTCGCGCCGCAGGTCTCCAAGGTGCTCGGTCCGCAGTGGCTGACCGTCGCCGCGGTCGCGGAGGCGATCCGATGACCGCGACGACCCCTGGCACCGGCCGTCGCCTCAGCGCCCGGCTCGGCCCGCGATCGATCGCGGTCCTCGGCGTCGCCACCGTGCTGGGCCTGTTGATGTTCCTGTGGCCGCTGTTCGTCCACATCGAACCCGGCACAACTCGGGTCGATCCGCCGTTCATCATGCTCGCGCTGTTGCCGATCATCGTGCTGGTCGTCGTCGCCGAGCTCACCGAGGACGGCATGGACTCCAAGGCGCTGGCGATGCTGGGCGTCCTGACCGCCGTCAACGCCGCCTTGCGCGCGCTCGGCGCCGGCACGGCGG
>Ga0180217_1000294_pt1 | contig 91325 bp, 81 predicted proteins | sample eDN3rd37CBELigOP_FD_128521 | JGI IMG/M metagenome (GOLD analysis project Ga0180217, IMG submission 128521) | Enriched Organic Plus compost microbial communities from Emeryville, California, USA - eDNA 3rd pass 37_C BE-Lig OP (version 2) (version 2) ...
CGATGAGTTCAAAGTAGCCACAACTACTCAGGAGTACGGCAAAGTGCCGTCTTCGCCACAGGTTGCTGTAGCTGGATTTCGGTTCGGTCCTTTCAAGTTCCACCAGCCATTGTGAATCCAACATTTCGGCTACGGATTCGTAGGATTCTGACGGAAAATCCACCGGTATATGTGGCTCATCCCAAAAACGGAAACTCATCACACGCGGAAAGAAAAGCGTCCCTATGGAAGATCGATGGGTCTGACTGTCCGTGTAGCGGAACTCCACTGTGGCATCACCGTCCCGGTAAGCAAACCGTGCCCACAGGCACCCGCTGCCTGAAATCGGAAGGTCCATGAGTTTTTTCACCATTTGCATCACCTTCCCCTATCAGACCAGTAGGTCAGGCTGTGCCTGACGGAACCACAAGTTCACGTCCTCGATGCTGACATTTATCGATAGACGCACCACTACTGTTCTGTCCACCACTAAATGTCACTCTCCGTAGGTCAGGCTGTGCCTGACTGAATCACAAGTTCACGTCCTCAATGCTGACATTTATCGATAGACGCACCAGTAGCGACAGCACTCCCCTCCGTACCTAAAGCCTCTAGCCTAAAGTCTAAAGCCTGTTCAAGCCGCCGGCTTCTTCGTCGCCTTGGTCTCCATCTGCAGCCAGCGCTGGATCTGTTCCAGTTCGCCCTCCCACCGCTGGTCGATTCGGCGTTCGCAGAACGCTTCGAACAGCAGGGTGATCGTCTCGCCGAATTGCCGCAGGCTGTCGATGCGTTCCTCGGCCGCGGCCCGGCCGCGTGCCTGCTCGTCGGCGGGAATGACCTTCGCCCCGCTGACCGCGAACGTCTCGGCCTGGAGCACGAACTCATACTGCTCGCCGTGACGGACCAGCGTCAGCCCCGCTTTCCGCGGCAACTTGCCCGAACGAATCGCCTGCCGGGCTTCCGGCAGACGGACGGGAGATTCGGCGGAGATCGTCTCTTTCCCCGATTCGCCGTGGGGGCATTCGAGACTCAGGGTGCCGGTGAACATCGCGGCAACTTCCGATCCGTCGGCAAGCGGGATCGTGTCGGTCTGCGTTTCCAGCGTCCACCACAGCCACAGCAGGAACTCGTTCCCGAGGAAGTCGGCATTGCCCGACTGAGGATTCATCCAGGCAATGTCCGTCCGCGGATCCTGGGCGAGAAACGAGCTGGGTTCGAGGTCGGCAAGCGCCTTCTTGCGGCGGCTGTCCGAGGCCCATTCCTCCGCGAGCAGCGTCGGCGTCAGCCGCGACATCGACAGGTCGAAGGCCTGCGAGAAGAGCCCGGTGCAGAGCTCGCTCAGGGCGGGACTGGTGCCGCCGGAGTACAGAATGCCGTCGCGGCCGTCCCACAGCACGGGGAACTGCTGCATGCGGCGGAACTTGCCGCTCTTGAGTTCTTCTTCGCAACGGGCCTCGACTGCGTCCTTCGCCTGTTCGCGCTGGGCTTTCGTCGGGCGACCGCTGGGGTTCTCGGCGGCTGCGGCGGCCAGTTCGATCTGCAGCCACGCTTTCCGGAGCGCTGCGGGGATCTTGTGCGTATCGATCCGCAGGGCGGCATGCAGCGCTTCATTGATCACGTTCTTCTCAAGGTCAAAGTCGAGATCGAACAGATGCTCACCCGCCAGAAATCCGGATTCGGGGGCCCCTTCGGACGGGGCGGGGGCCTGTCCGATGGCGTACTGCTCGAGGATCTGCATGTCGTCCGGTCCGAAGTTCCGCGGTCCCGTGGCTTCGATCCGAAAGCGTTCAAAGGTCATCCGTCCGGCAAGGAATCCCATGCTGTTCCTCGTGAAGTCTGCAGGCGCGAAGAACGCGAGCCGTCTCGCTCCCTTCGCTGCTCGAAGTTGAACCTGACCGGTATCGGCGCGTGCTGACGAGCGACTGCCGCGCGAAACCGGCTGGTCGGCAAGGTTCCACCAGTCTGCCCGACCTGTCGGCGCAGGAATTGCGTCTGTTAAGAGGCGATGAGAATAGGGGGAGAGGCTTTAGGCTTCAGACTGGAGACTGGAGACTGGAGACTGGAGACTGGAGACTGGAGGGAAGCGAAAATGCGCGAGGCCCGGAGGGGGGCTGCCTGGCGCCCCTGGGCCTCGCAGTGACTGGTGGACTTTCCGAAAGCTGCCCCGAGTGTTCGCGTCGAAAAGCTGCCCCCACGGATGATTGCAGCCAGACCGGCTCAGGCCCTCCTGAGCACGCTCCGGTTATTTCAACTGCGAAAGTGCCTCGGCGACTGCGGCCACGTGCCCGGCAACCTTGACGTTCGGCCAGACGGCGGCGACGTTCCCCGCTTTGTCAATCAGGAACGTGGCCCGCTGAATCCCCATGTACTTCTTGCCGTAGTTTGACTTCTCCACCCACACGCCGTATTTCTCCGCGACCTCATGATGCTCATCGGCGAGAAGCGGGAAGGGGAGCGAGAACTTCTCCGCGAACTTCTGGTGCGAGGCAATCGAGTCGGTACTGACACCCAGCACGACCGTGTCGGCGGCCTGAAACCGGGCGAGGTTGTCGCGGAAGTCGCACGCTTCCGTCGTGCAGCCGGGAGTGTTGTCCCGCGGGTAGAAGTAGAGCACCACGTTCTGCTTCCCCCGGAAATCGCTCAGCTTGATCGGACCTTCCGGCACCGCCGGAAGTTCGAAATCCGGGGCGGGCTGTCCGGGCTTGGGTCGAGAGTCGTTCGCCATGATTCATCCTGTTCATGAGTGTACGGAGGCGCAACACCTGCTCCTCCGGGACGGAGAAATGACGCCGCGCGGCGTTTCAACGCCGCACACCGCAGCACGTGCTCGTGACTAGCAATAACTCTATAGAGAGAAATACCTTAGAGGGAGCCGTCTTGACCAGACTCCCTGAGATGGGCATAATGAGAGTCTTTGTGAACCTGACAAGCTCCGGACTGGCAGACGAGTTGATTGATTCATGAAAAAAGCTGAGTTGGAGGAATTCAAGGGCATTCTGGAAAAACTTCAGGCCCGCCTCCGCGGCGACGTAGAGCATTTGACGAACGAGGCACTCGGTTCGGACCGCCACGAGATGGAATCGAAAAGTCCGACCCACATGGCCGAGCTTGGCAGTGACAACTTCGAACAGGACTTCGCCCTCTCGCTCGTCGCCAACGAACAGGAGACCCTGGCGGAAATCAGCGTGGCCCTGAAGAAAATCAAAGATGGAACTTACGGGCTCTGCGAGATGTGCATCGCAGAAGGCAAAACCACCAGCCAGTCCTCAATTCCAAAGACGCGGCTGCGAGTCATCCCTTACGCCCGCAACTGCGTCGACTGCGAACGGAAGCGCGAACTCCTATCATGATGTCGGTCCCGAAAAATCGCTATGTCTGCTTTTTCAGCCTCGCCGTGATCGGGTTGATTGTCGACCTGCTCACCAAATGGTGGGCCTTCACGTCCCTCGGCTACGAATACCGCAGCAGCGAAACCTGGTTAACCCCGCTCTGGGGTGAGAACGTCTTTGTGTTCATGACCAGCTTCAACCACGGGGCGCTGTGGGGGCTCGGACAGGGCTACAGCTGGCTCTTTGCCTCCCTCAGCATCGTGGCGGTCGTCGGCGTGATCTACTGGCTGTTCGTCCGCGGTGCCGCCCACAGCTGGTGGCTGACGATCTCGCTGGGGCTGATCATGGCCGGAGCGCTCGGCAACCTCTACGATCGGCTCGGTCTGCATGGCCTGACCGACGAGAACGGGGTCGTCCAGCATGCGGTCCGCGACTTCCTCTACATCAAGATCATCAACTGGCCCATCTTCAACTTCGCCGATATGTATCTGGTGACCGGCGCGGCAATGCTGCTGATCCAGTCGTTCCGCGAAGAAGACGCCGTCGCCTGCCCGGCCGATCAGGACGCCGCGACCACGACCGATTCGCCCGCCGCTCCGCTCGCCCGCTCGGCCTGAGAGTTTTCGCGACTTCACCTGCTCCACAGGCCGTCCGCTTCCGCAGCAGACGGCCTCCTGTCGTTTCCTCGGCTTGAGGAAAACTCCCGCGAGGCGAAACGCCGACACGCTCCGGCGAGAGCAGTTCCGGGGGGATCAGAGCGCGACAAAAAAGGCAGGGAGGAAAGCTCGCTGGCTCTCCTCCCCGCCTGCTGGAACCTCAAGCAGCCTGACGAGCGCTCTACGGGGTCATCTGGATCTCGAGTTCGTTCTTCCCTTCCTTGATCTCGACTGTGATCCCGCTCGTCTGATGGTCGCGGTACTTCTGGGGAATGTTCGATGTCACTGGCGGCGCCGAGGCGGGATTCTCGTCCTGCGGCGGCGGCTCGGGGGGCGGAACCACCGCGACCCCGTAGGTCCCCGCCGGAAGCCGTTCGCCGATCGTGAATTGCCCCTGGGCATCGAGTGGTGCTGACGCTCCGATTCCCCGTTCCGGCGAGTAGACCGAAACCTGCCCCTCACTGAACGGCTGGCCGTTGAGCGTAACCTTGCCGGTCAGAGTTCCGGAAGGAGTGGCATCGCCCGAACCGCCGCAGCCAGCCAGCACGAGGCAGGTCAGCGCCAGCGAAAACCAGCGGCGACGGTGACCTCTGGTCCGCGGGCGCTCTTCCTTCGCTGTCACATCCACCACAGAGCCGTCCTTTCGAGTTGATACAAGCTGAACCATCTGTCAGTACTCGCCGACCACCTGGCCATCATCACGCACGCAGAGCCGGGTGAATGTCGTGAAGTCGAGATTCTCCGAGATGAACTTCACGGCTCCGTCTCCCAGCAGCACGTTAATGCCGCCTGGGTGGTACGAGTTCACGATGGTATTCCCCATGTACGCCCCGTCGGAGCGCGGCGTGGTGTTGCCCCCCGACTGCGTCGTCTTGCTGTTGATGCGGAAAGCAACGGTCGTGATGCCGGAAATGTGCAGCGCGCCGGTGATTGCCGTGATGTCCTGCGCCTGGCTTCCCGAGGAGCCGCGCCAGCCGCCGTGATAATTGGCCCGGCGGTCGGTGGTGCCCACCACTCCCGACTGTTCGGCAATCATGATGGTGTTGGATGCGCCGTCGGTCGCGTCCCGCAGACGCATGTTCTTGTGGGGGACGAGCATCCCGTTGGTGCAGAAGACGCCGTAGGTCAGCCCGGTTGAGCAGACATTGCTGCGGTTGGCAGGATCGGGTGTGGCCCCGCTGATCCCCACGTAATCGTGGAGCTGCAGGCGGTCGTAGTTGCACATGGCACTTGCAGGATCGTTCGAATCGAGCGGGCTCGACGGGCACTCGTAGACCGGGACCGCCAGGCCGACGAGGATCAGGTTGGAATTCGTGTACTGCTGCCCGTACGCGCTGGTGCTGCTGCACGCCGACTGCCACGTGCCGTTGACCACCAGCTGATTGTAGAGCGGTGCCTGATCGAGGTACGGCAAGAGGCCATATCGCCAGTTCGGCCGCTGGTTGCCGGGAGCGCCGATCGGAAACGAGTTGTTCACGTCGTGGTAGTTATGGAGCGCCAGCCCCAACTGCTTGAGGTTGTTGGTACACTGGCTGCGCCGGGCCGCTTCGCGGGCCTGCTGAACCGCCGGAAGGAGCAGGGCGATCAGGACCGCGATGATCGCGATCACGACCAGAAGCTCAATGAGAGTAAAGCCGGAGCGGCTCTCGACAGTACGCGGTGCCATGGGGGAATGCTCCTGTCAATATAACAACGAATACTGATGAACGACAGTTGAGCATGGTATCACGAAAGTGGAAATACCTACAAGCGTGAGTGTTGGCATCCCCGGTTGCCTTTCTCCCGTCCGTGGTAATCCTCGAAGGGAGAAAAGTTTCTCCGCAAACTCTGCGCATCCGCCGCAATCTTCCCGGCTGTTGTGTGTTCCGGCTCTTGCGGGCTTGAGTTCTCCTCCGAACCGCCGCCGTAATGCGAAACAGGCATCGTTCCGAAAGGAACGATGCCTGTTATGGATGAGACCGCGGATTGTGTACTTCGGGGAACTTCCCCGAGCGAAACGGCGGGGCTTACCGGTGACTCGTCGCGAGCGGGGCCGATCCAACCGGTTCGCCATCGTCATCATCGAAGGGGCTCTTCTTGACGCTCCCGGAGCCGCAGAGCAGGATCCCCAGCTCATAGAGAATGAGCAGTGGAATCATCATCATCATCATGCTCATCGGGTCGGACGGGGTGAGTATCATCGAGATGATGGAAATCACCAGAATAGACATCCGCCGCTTCTCGCGGTAATCGTCGGCATCGAAGATCGAGATCCGTTCGAGGAACAGCATCACCAGCGGAAGCTGGAAGCTGACACCGAACATGACCGGCAGCAGCACCGCGAAGCTGATCCACTCCGTGATGCGGATCTGGGGCATCAGGTTCAGCCAGGCGTTGAATGAGAACAGGAAGTCGAGCACCATCGGGATCACGGCGAAGAAGCACAGCGCGGCTCCCCCCAGAAACAGCCCGAGACTCATGGGCAGGTATGTGTAGACGTACCGCCGCTCATGCGGATACAGGCCCGCGGCGACAAACAGCCAGAGCTGATAGAACACCCACGGGCTCGAGATCACCAGGCCGGTGACGACCGCCACCTTGATGTAGATCATGAACGCTTCTTCGGGAGCGAGCGTCGTGGGCGAGGTGAACGCCCGCGGAAGCTCTGCCGCCGGCTGGACGCTCTCCCCGGGAACGCGAACCGCGACATATGTCGGCTTCGCATTTTCCGGCGGTCCGGGGATCTGCGGGTTGGCCGCGTGCAGGGCTTTCAGCAACTCCAGCACGTCGAGTTGGGCGACCACTGTTTTTCCCCCGCTGCCGGCGCCGGGAGCCGATTCATCTTCGGCGGCGACCGGGGTGGTTCCCGGAGGTTCCTTTTCGGCGGGGAGGGCGGGTTTGCTGGACGAACCGCCGAAAAGCGAGGTCAGGCTGTCCCAGGTGCTCGAACCCTCGGCAGAGTTCTCGTCTTCGTCGGCGTTAGCAGGATCCGGTTTGCTGTAGTACTTCTGGAGCGAATTCTGCACCGGCACGAGCATCACGTCGATCACATGGTTCGAGAAGAACAACGCGACGATGATGCCGACGACCAGCCCGAGGAGTGCCTTGATGAGGTGGTAACGGAGAACTTCGAGGTGTTCCCCGAAGCTCATTGTGGAGTCGTCAAACAGGTCCCTGGACATCGTAGCCTCTCTGTCCGTCAGTGCCCTTCAACGGAGATGATGGTGCGGATCGTGGGGATGCGGGATAGCAGCCAAATCGTCGAAAGCGCTTTGCGGACCGTGCGCCGTCTCTGGTGTCCTGCGTCACAACGGGACAGAGCAATGGGCAAAGGCGTCGCTGCACCGACAGAAAGACGCGGGGTTTTCCGCGACCTGAAACGCCGGCAAACGTCGTCGTGAACACGGACCGGAGACGAGGTCGATCGTTGTCCGGCGGCAGCCACATACTGCCGGGCGGTGTCCACTCGGTTCGCCCGCTGGTCGAGCAGGTAGGATGAGCGGCAAGAACTCGATTTTACCCGGCCCGAAGGCCGTGTCAACAGCCTCGACGACGGGTCTCGAGGGCTCCAGAGCCTGGCAGGGGCAATCCGTTTCTCCGCGTCCCCTCGGGACGCGCGCATTCGATGTCCACCCCCGGGGCGCGTCCCGAGGGGACGCGGCGAAACGTGACAATGTCACATGACCTGGTCACATGACCTGGAACGTCACGGGCGCAACCGACAACCCGCATGACGGGGACCGGACAAGGATCGCGTGGCCGGGACGGGACGAAAAAAGCCGCGGAGGGGAGGACCGGGGTGCCGCGACGATGCTCCGACCCCGGTCACTCACCCGTGCGGCAGGCGGCGATGGTTCGCCGTCCTCAGGAAGCATACAACGCAAAATAAAGCCACTGAAAACTGCTGATCGCACCGGTCACCACCAGAAACGCACTGAAGTTCTTGTCGAGGAAGCGGACGTTCATCGTGAAGCGACTCCCTTGGGCAGAGGGGGAAACGAAGTGAGGGGGAACTGCTCTCTTTGGTCGGCCAGTTCCGCGATCTCACGCCACTTTCCCCGCCGCCTTCTCGCCCCTTTTGGGAAGCCCCCTGGCACAGGACTTACGAACGCTGCGGTTTCTCATCCGCGAAGAGGAGACGCTGCCGATCGAAGCGGCTGCCCCGGATGACGGGCTGCTGATTGTCAGTCGCGAGTTACCGATCGCCCGGGCTGCGCTCGGGGACTTCATCCGTCAGCGCATCGGCCCAGATCGTGAAAAAACTCGCCGCGGCGACCGCCGCCGTTTCGATCCGCAGAATCCGGGGGCCGAGACTCAATGGCCGGGCACCGGCGGCGCACGCCTCTTCGACCTCCTGGTCGGTGAAGCCCCCTTCGGGGCCGATCAGGATCTGCGGTGGTGCCGGACTCCTCAACCCGTCAGGAGCAAGCGTCTCTCCCGAGGGGTGTGCGATGTATGTCGCCCGATCGGCAAATCCGCGGGCGAGAAATGTCTTCCACTCGGTGGGGGGCGCGAGCTCCATGAGCTGGCTCCGCCCCGACTGTTTGCTGGCTTCGACGATGACCTGCCGCATGCGATCGAGCTTCCCTTCGCGGGGATCGACGATGCTCCGGGCCGTCACGAGCGGGACGAGCCGCGCGACTCCCAGTTCGGTGAGCTTTTCGACCATCCAGCGGAAGCGGTCCCCTTTGGGGACGGCGGCGGCGACCGTCACCGCCACGCGCGTCTCGGTCGCGCCTTCCCGGCGTTCGACGATCCGCAACTCCACCCCGTCAGCAGTCACCGCGGCGACCTCTGCCAGGGCCTCGTGCCCCTGGCCGTCGAACAGCCAGATCTGCTGTCCCGGTTGTGCCCGCAGGACATGCGCGAGGTGATGGGCCTCCCGCCCCGACAGCCGGAGAGTGGGAGTGGAGAAATCCTGCGGAGTGTGAAATCTGCGGGGCATGATCCAACAGGGCAGAGACAACGGAAAAGCGACAACAGACAGCCGGGAACGTGCTTCGGAATCTCACCCGTCCACGGCCGCCGACGGACGAGACGGCGAGGTTCGGTGATGTTCGAAGCGCGTGCGGCCGATTATATCACCTGTACGGAGATGTCCGAGGCACCCGCTCGTCGAAGCGCCGCCCACGGCCGGGGTGCGCGGGGACGCTGCGCAGAATCGCTGCGGGACGGCGGCCGGAATTGCCGAATCCCTGACGAGTCGCGGACTCTCTCCCAGGCCAGCACATCGGGCCGTCGGCTCACGCAAGTTGGGAATCGATCGCATGTACGCTCAATATTGGGGTCTCGTCGACACGCCGTTCGCCAATCACGTGGATGGACGCTGGTTCTACGACAGCCCGCTGCACGAAGAAGCCCTGGCGCGACTGCTGTTTCTGATCGAGCAGCACCGCCGCTGCGGCGTCCTGTTCGGAGCGGCGGGGACCGGCAAGTCGATGCTGCTGCACGTCCTCGCGCGTCAGGTGCGACGTTCGCAACGCCAATTGGCCGTCATCGATCTGCTGGGACGCACCGGTCACGAGCTGCTCTGGGAACTGGCGGGATGTTTCGGCCTGCCGGCCCGCGCGGCCGATTCCTCCGCCGTTCTGTGGCGGACCCTGCAGGATCACCTGCGGGGCAACCAGTCCGCGGCGATGCAGACGGTCATCCTGCTCGACCATGCCGAGCGTGCCGACAGCGACTGCTGGCGGTGCCTCGATCGGCTGATCCATTTCCAGAATCGGGCCGACCAGTGGACGACGATTGTGCTCGCCATCCGCAGCGAGAACCTCGGCCAGTACGCGAGCCGACTGCGCGAATTCTGCGATCTGCGCGTCGAAGTCCCCCCGCTGGATATGGAGCAGTGCCGACTGTACGTCGAACACCTGCTGGCCAAGGCGGGAGCGACCGGCCCGATCTTCGAGCCGGCGGCCCTCGAGCGGATTCATGAATTGAGCGAGGGGCTGCCCCGCGAGATCAACCGCCTGTGCGACCTGGCGCTGCTGGCCGCGATGGCCGATGGCGACCGCCAGGTTACGGAGCGGCTCGTCACCTATGCCGCCGAGGACATCCAGACGCTCGGCCGGCACGACAACCGCCCCGCGTACGTCGCCACCCGGTAGACGGTTCGGTCACGATCCACCGGGAAGGCGAGATCGCTTTCTCTTCGCTGCGGCAGCGTCGGCGGCTCGGGCTTATGCCGCGGGAGCCGTCGACTCCGCCGGGACGATCGAGAGTGTCAGCGGACTTCCGCCGCGGAGAATCGACAGGTCGCAGCGAACGCCGACCCGTTCGACCGTCAGCAGGCGATGCAGATCGTCGATGCTGCCGATCGATGTGCCGTCGAGCCCGACAATCAGGTCTCCGTCCTGCACGCCGGCGATTGCGGCGGGGCTTCCCGGTTCGACGCCCGCCACAAGGATGGCGGTCGTTTCGAGCAGGTCATTGTCGCGGATGATCCATCGCGGCAGCGCCACGTTCTGCCCGGCGACGCCGATATAGCTCCGCCGGAACTTGCCGTAGGCGATCAACTGCGTGACCACCAGCCGGGCCGTATTGCTGGCGATGGCGAAGCAGATTCCCTGCGCCGGCAGGATCATCGCCGTGTTGACTCCCATGACCTCGCCGCGCGAGTTCACAAGCGGCCCGCCCGAGTTACCGGGGTTCAACGCGGCATCGGTCTGAATGATGTCGTCCATCAGCCGCCCGGAACGCGCCCGCAACGAGCGTCCCAGGGCACTCACCACGCCCGCCGTCACCGAGCACTGGAAGCCCAGCGGATTTCCCACGGCAACTGCGAGTTGCCCGACCCGGATTTCGTGGGAATCGGCGAATGCAAGGTGGTGCAGTCCGCTCGTGCGGACGCGAATCACCGCGAGATCGCTGTCCGGATCATCTCCGACCAGTTCGCCCGTCGTGCGGTCCCCGTCCGACAACGTGACCTGGATGTCGTCGGCTCCGTGAACGACGTGACTGTTCGTGAGGATGAATCCGTCCGGGGTGATCACGAATCCTGATCCGCTCCCGGCGGTCGCATGTCTCCGCGGATCCCCCCCGGCAGCACCCGCGCGGTGCCGGACTTCGATATTGACGACCGCCGGACTGACCGTCTCGGCGGCGTAGATGACAGCCTGTGAATAGGCGTCGAGCAAACCCGCATCATCCACCGGCGGGGCCGCCTTCGGCTGCAGCGGTTTCGATTCGGCAGAGCTCGACAACAGTTCAAAACGTGATTTCATTCGGTCGCTCCTTCCGGTTCGGGCGGGAGGCACTCCCGCTTCTGAACCTGATTCATGCTAGGAGTGCCGTCGAGTCCGGACAACCTGCCTATCTCCCGAAGGTCTCCCATCCTCTCGTAAAGCGGCGGTTTTGCAGCTCCAGGGCGGAACGTCCGCGTGCGACACTTGCGGGGGCGGACCGCCTCTCGGGTGCCGTCGTGGCGTGCACGCCTTCGGCTTGACAGCAGGAGCCGGGTTCTCCTAGCATTCGCCGCTTCTTGTTTCGAGCCGGGAGAAAGATCGTAGAGTCGCGCAGCCGAAATGTGCCGCAGACGTCCGGAGATCGATCGCGGTCACACTCCCGGATCGGTTCATTATCACGCAACCTCGCACTCGGAAGGAGCCGGCGGGATGAACGTGGTCGGTTTCATCTTTGCCCGTGGCGGGTCCAAAGGGCTGCCACGGAAGAATGTGCGCCCCCTGGGCGGCAAGCCGCTCATCGCGCATGCGATTCATGCAGCATTCGCGAGTCGATTTATCGAGCGCGTGATTGTCTCGACGGAAGATGAAGAGATTGCCGCCGTGGCCCGCCAGCACGGTGCCGAGGTCCCCTTCCTCCGGCCCGCGGAGCTGGCCGCCGATCATTCGCCCGAATGGATGTCGTGGCAACACGCGATCCGGAGTGTGAATGCAGGCAGCGCGACGCCGCTCGATGTCTTTGTCAGCGTGCCGGCGACGGCGCCCTTGCGAGCACCCGGCGATATCGATCTTGCGATCGAAAGGTTTCTGGAGTCCGGTGCCGACATCACCATCACGGTCACCGATCCGCAGAGCAACCCCTACTTCACGATGGTGACTCTGGACGAACAGCAAAGGGCACGGTTGGCGATTCAGGGAGAAAAGCGGATCGCGCGCCGCCAGGACGCCCCCGCGATGTTCGATATCACTCCCGTCGCATACGTCGCCCGTCCGGAGTTCGTGCTGAACTCGAACGGCACCTTCGACGGCCGCGTCTCGGCGGTACACATTCCGCGGGAACGTGCGGTCGACATCGATACAGAACTCGACTTCCAGTTCGCCGAATTTCTTTACCAGAGACGCCATGCCGCACGCCACGCAGCGTGAGGGCAGGTCAGGCTCCGGGCCGTAGACTTTACGCCACTACAGCATGAGCTATAAGGCCGGCACGCGAATCAGGCGACGTGGGATAAGGCGACGGGCCGATAATAGCGCGACCCGGCCATAATTATGGCCGGGCCGTCCGATCGTCCTGTAGACTCCAATTCGAAAACCTGCAGCCTACAGTCTCCAGTCTCCAGTCTCCAGCCTATTCTCACCCCCTCGACAGCAGCTCCTTCACCGCCGTGTCGATATCTTCCTGCGTGTAGGACGTCTCGGCGTCGAAGTAGAACTTGCGCACGAGCTGGCCGTTGCGATCGTACAGCTTGTAGTGCGGGATCGCGCCGCCGTCGATGTCGAAGGCTTCGAACGGGTCGCTGCCGTCGGCGGTCGTGGCAATCAGGTTGGTGAACCTCGCGTTCTGATCCTTGAGAAACTTCAGGATCGGTTCGTGCGAGGCGGGGTCGGACTCCACCTCGTCCATGCTGACCGAAATGACCGCCAGCCCTTCATCCGCCAGTTCGCGGCCCAGTTCGACCGTGTGCGGGAACTGCTTCTTGCAGGGAACGCACCACGTCGCCCAGAAGTCGACGAGCACCACCTTCCCCCGCTGCGCCTCGATTGCCTTCTGGTAACCTTCCAGATCCACCGCGCGGACAGTCACTTCTCCCGCGGCCGCTTCCGAACCGGCGGTGGCGGGAGCTTCCTGGCCCGTGGACGAACCCGGGTCGGAGTCGACGGCCCGCGGAGTTTCTCCGCTGCAGCCGACAGCCAGAAAACACAGGAGCGACAGGGCAGAACCGACAACGGCGTGACGAAGAATTCGATGCATGCGATCCCTCAACTGCATGGATGACCAGTTCGGCGAAGCGTCTCTCATCGAGCGACAGACTTCCCGCGGACATCCCGCCGCCGGGACCAGGCGCCGCCTGCGCTTCGCGTCTCGCTCATATCAGAATTCCCGCCGACTCGCAAGCACGCGGGCTCGCCGACTCCGGGCTTCAAAGTCATGACAGCCACGGCTGGTAGAGTGACGCGAAGCGCGTCAGGACTCGAAGTCGATGGCGCATCCGCGCTGCAGGGTCTCTTCGACTTCGATCTCTTCCCCCGTGAGCAGGGCGTCGAGCGCATGGCGGACGAACGGCTCTTCCACGTGCTCCGGATCGTTGCTGTCATCGATCGCCCCCATGTAGGCGATCTTCCGCTCGCGGTCGAGAATGAATGCGTGCGGCGTGACGGTCGCCCCGTAATCGCGGGCGGTCTGCTGGCTCTCGTCGCGCAGGTACGTGAAATTGAACTCCTGCTGCCGGGCCCGCTCGCGCATGTCCTCCAGACTTTCGCCCGGACGGCGGCTGACGTTGATCGCCACGACGGCAACGCCGCGTTCGGCGTAGTCCTTCGTCAGTTGCCGGATCCGCGCTTCGTACGTCTGGGCGACCGGACAGTTGTTTCTGAGGAAGATCACGACGACGAGCGGTGATTCCTTCTGATCCGCCAGCGAATGCTTCTTGCCGTCGATCCCGGGGAGATCCCGCCAGGCCGGAGCGGCGTCCCCCACATCCAGCACGCGATTGAACTTCGCCCCCCGCGCTTCGCCGGGCAGATTCGTGAGCAGCAGTGCGACGCAAAGCAATAACAAGACGGGGCGCATGCGAAACTCCTTCTGCCGCGGGCTTCTACGGGGATGCACTCTCTGCCGGTCGCGGTGATTGCGAAACGACCACGCGGCGATCCTGATAACGAAGCTCCCTGTTTCCCAGTCTCGGGGCCTTTTCCGGAGAAGTCAATCCGGGAGAGAACACTCCCCCCGGCAGTTGGCTGATCCTCCCCCGGGACAAGTGCCATCGGCGAAACCGGGGCGCGAGCGGGAGCACGGCCGTTCCTCTTTTTTGCATGGGATGGCGGTGAGAGAGTTGGTACAGTGGGTGATCGGCTGAATTTTTCCTCAGCAATCATTTCGTCTTGTCGCTCGCCCCCCGTGATGTTGCTTCTGCCGGATTCGACGGGTGGCTGATGGAGAATCGGCGGGAGAGTTATCGATGCCGGTCAAAGTCCGATGTCCGAGTTGTCAGAAAGTCCTCAACGCGCCCGATGCGGCGCGCGGCAAGGCGGTCAAATGTCCGCAGTGCGAAGGACGCGTTCCCGTTCCCGCCGGCGGGAGCAAAGCCGGTGCGGGGGGGGCGAAGAAGAAGTCCGCCGCCGTCGATGATGACGATTTCCTCTCGGGACTCGATTTCAGCCGGGCCGAGGACCAGAGCGTCAAGCTCTGCAAGAAGTGCGGAGCCGAACTCGCCGAGGATGCGACCGAGTGCCCGGAGTGCGGCATCGATTTGAGCACGGGGGGACTGGGGAAAGCCGCGCAGAAGGCCCGCCGCAAGGGGCCCGATCCAGACCTCTTTTATAAGGACGTCTGGAAGGAATCGTGGAAGTTCACGCTCGCCAACGGCATGCTGACCGTGCGGACGGTGATCTACACGACGATCTTCTATCTGATCACCCTCGGTTGTCTCTGGCTGTATTTCTGGTGCTTCAACCTGCCGCCGAAAGTCTTCTCGGGCTTTCTGACCGTGGTTGTGGCGATGGCGGTTCCCGGCTGGATGTGGTTCCTCGCCGTCGAGATCATCCAGGCGACGATGCAGAAGAAGGATGTGCTCAAGCGGATCAATTTCGACTTCTTTCTGTGCGTCTCGCTCGGGCTGAAAGCGGTCGCCTGGGTGGGGCTCTTCTTCCTGCCGACCGGCCTCGTCGGCGGCCTGCTGATGGTGGCGATGAATAACGCCGGGATGGAGGCCGCGGGGATCGGCGTGTTTGTGCTCCTGAATCTCGTGGCGGCGGCGATGTTCCCCGTCGTCATGGCGCACATGGCCATGCCGGTGAGCGGCCGCGCCTGGCTGATGCCCGTCATCCTCCCGATCTGGGCACGGACGATCGGGCCCTCCCTCTACTGGTGCATGGTGTTTGTCGTCACGAACCTCGTGGCCATTGGAGGTTTCACAGCGGTCGGGATCGTCTACGGCGAGGACCTGACGACGCTCGTGACCTCGCTGAACGTTGATTCCACCCTCCGTCGCGCGAAGGCTCTCGCCGAAGAGCAGGGCCCCACCCACGCACCGGGCGAGCAGGACGAAGCCCTGGCCGATCTCGAGCGGCGGGCTGCCGAGTCTCCCGTCGACTGGAACCTCGGGCTGATGCCGGCGGTTCTGATCTATCTCTGCCTGGTTGCGTTTTCCGCGACCAGCGTCTTCAACATGCGCGGGCTGGGATGGTTCGCCTACTACTTCCGCCGCAAGCTGGATCTGATCACGCAGGAGCCCGAGAAGAAATACGTCCGCAAGGAACAGGAGATCGGTCCCGACGGCCAGCCGATCAAGCAGAAGTCATCGCGGAACCTGACCGGCGCGTTTGCCGGTCTCGGAGGGGCGATCGCCTTCTATGTCATCGCGAACGTGATCCTCTACTTTGCCACGGGGGGCGAATATCTCCTCCTTCCGCGGCCGCTGGCCCAACTGCTCAACCTGGCGAACGGGCCCGTGGCGAATGCCCCTGCGGCGAACGCCCCCGCGGAATAAACGCGGAGTCGCCTGTCCCGCTCCGCGGAGCCTGCCTGTCAGGCCCCTGCGGAGCAGCGGCGGTCGGTCTGCCGGGATTGGTGCCGCGGCCGTCCCGTCCAGTCACCGGCCACGCCGGTCAGCCTGAGCACCACCCCGCGTCCGACGGGCGGGCAAGCTCATGCAGCGGCCAGAGCGGCTGGTCGATGTTGCGAAACTTCAGCCGCGACCAGTTCGGCGTCGCGCAGCCCGGCGCATCCACCAGGAATGTCGCGGCGACGAAGGGATCGTAATCGGCCCGGAATCCCGCCGGGGATTTCGCCACCACGATTCCACACTTCCGCGGATCGAGTCCCGCGGCCTCGTACAGCAGCGGTGAACTGCCCGGCCCGCTTTTCTCGACAAGCAGCAGCCAGACATCTCCCGAGCGGACCACCGCCCCGCGTCCCATGTGGATCGGCAATTCGCGGCCGATGTGGCCGTTCAGCGTGAAGTGCACATTCAGCAGGCGCTCGACGGTGCCGCGAAACCGGAGCGGGTCGGAGAACTCGGGGGCGAACGTCCCTCCCACGAAGGCATCGAACTCGCCTCCGACGCCCACCGCTTCGGCATGCGCGACGGCCTCGGGATCGACGAGGAACGTCATCGCGCCGTGCGGGATCGGCTGCTGTTTCAGGAACTCGCGCAACAGGGCCGGCGAATCTCCCGGCGAGCCGCTGTTGGTCGCATCGGCCCCGTCGCCGATCACAATCGGATGTCCGCCGTGCGCGAGTGCCTCCGCGACAACCTGGCTGGGCGAGAACCGTTCGATGTCGTTCATCTCGTTGCGCAGCTCCCAGCACTCGCGGGCGAGAGACGCGACCGTCTCGTCGAACCGCTTCGCGTCGCTGCCCGGTTTCGTGTGCAGCGTCACGGCCCATCCGAGGGCAGGGGCGTCGAACCAGGGCATCGCCATGTAGAGACCCGCCGACAGCACCTCCGGATCGCGCTCGAGCGCCTCCAGTTGCCGATACAGCGGAGCCGGCGGACCGGTGAAGGTGTTATGCTTCTCCGCCGCGGTGATCATCGGCAGCTTGTGGAACCGCTTCTCCGGCCGCTCGCCCGATTCGATCATCCAGCGGAGTCCGCGGACGGCACGAACTCCGGTCTCGAACGAATCGAGATGCGGGCACGCATGGTAACCCACAAGCAGGTCCGACTGTTCCATCATCCGCGTCGTGACGTTGGCGTGCAGATCGAGCGTGCCGACGATGGGCACATCCGGACCGACCGCCGCCCGGACGCGGGCCAGAAGTGCGCCAGTGAGATCGTGCTCGAGATCGGCGGCCATTGCCCCATGCAGGGCGAGCAGCACCCCGTCAAGCGGGCCGGCCTTCTCCAGCTCGGCCTGAAATGCCTCGCGGATGGTGTGCCAGGTATCGGTGTCGACACGTCCCCACGGCCAGCAGGCAAAACGGACCAGGCCGACGAGTTCCACATTCGGATCCCACTCGCGGCACGCCGTGACGAAGCCGCCCACTTCTCCGGTGCTGTGGAACTGCTCAATCAACTCCGGCCCGCGGGCGACTCCCCAGTTCTCGAAATCGGCGAGAGTCGTCGGATTGCGATTGAAAGTGTTTGTCTCCTGCCAGAGTTGTCCGATGGCAATCCGCATGCGTCGTGTCCTGTCTCATTGAGGAGTCTTGAGTCATCTCGCAGCAGCCGTCGCAGAGGACTGCCGCCCGGAGAACTGTCGCATACCGGAATCAGATTCTCAGCAGTTGTTCGCGCGTCTGCAACTCCGCCACGGTTCGGCTCGTGAGTTCCGCCAGCGCCACCACATCATCGAGGTCGAACAGTTCCACCGCTGAATGCGAATACCGCCGCGCGAGACCGAGCACCGCGGCGGCGATCTGTCCGCCCGCCTGCTGTGCCGAGGTGGCGTCGGTGATGCCCGCCGTATCGACGATCAGCTGATACGGAATCGAGAACTGCTCCGCGACGCGGCGGATCAGCTCGCGGAGCGGACGATGCGTCGAGAGGCCGCGCGTCTCCCGCACCTTCAACAGCGGTCCCTTGCCGATCTCCCACGGAAGATCATCGCTCCGCAGATCGGGCGTTCCCCCCGCGGGAACCGTATCAATCGCCAGCACGACATCGGGCCGCGCGTGAGCGGCGGCAACTTCCGCACCCCGCAGGCCGACCTCTTCTTCGACGACAATCGCATAGATCCGCGTCGCGGGGAGACGCTCGGCAGCCAGCTGGCGTGCGGTGTTCAGCACGATGGCGACTCCCGCGCGGTTGTCGACACACTTGCCGAAGAACCGCCGCGGGTTCCGTGTCGCGGTCAGTTCACCGGCGAAGACGGCGGGGGTGCCCGGTTCGATTCCCCACGCGCGGGCCTCGGCACTGCTTTGCGCGCCGACATCGATATACATCTCGCGCAGCGGAGGAACCTGCCGCGCCTGGTCGGCCGTGAGCACATGCCCCGGCTTCACTCCGATCACCCCGTCGATCGCGCCCTGCGGCGTAATCACGCGAACCCGCTGCCCCGGCAGGACGAGGTCGGTCGGCTGGCCGAGCTTCGTGAACCGCAGGAATCCCTCTGCCTGGATCGACGTGATCATGAAGCCGATCTCGTCGGCATGCGCGGTCACCATCACCCGCGGGCCGTCGGGATCGCTGCCCGGCTGATAGCCATAGACGTTTCCGCGAACATCCACTTCGACCTGCTCGCAACAGCCGCGCAGCTGCTCGCGCACATACGCGAGCACCGGCTCTTCGAATCCCACGGGAGCATCGAGGGCGGTCAACGTGGTGATCTCGGCGAGCAGTGCGTCGGCATTCATGGATTCAGCAGGGACAGGGCCAGGAGTCTCGTCGGAAACGATCAAGCCGGGGAACAAACTCCGCAATCCGCAGCCGTTTTCACTTTGAGGCGAGAGGACCGGGCTGCGCCTGGGCCTGCGCTCTCCCGGTCCGCAGGGAGCTCCCCGCCGCCCACTGATCGTCGCGACTCCCGCAGGCAACGTCAAGCGCCGCCTGGATTCGCGAAGTTCGCCGGGATGTTCACGCATCGTTTCGCAGGAAGGACATCGGCCCGCGAAGAACACAACAGGTAAGGTGTATCGACCGTACCGATTTCTGGCGGAACAACGGTCGAGGGAGGTGAATTCCCGCTTGTTCCGCGCCCGTGGACGTGATTGAATCGGAGGTGCGTGACGCCCCGAGATCCTGAGGCGGTTCCCCTCTGCCGGATGACGGGCGTGTGACCGGGTGTTGGAGAAATCTCGTGTTGACCACGCTTCCGCCGCCAATCCGCCGGGTCGGTCTCGTCGTGCTGCTCCTGGTGCCGGTCGCCGTCCTCGGTGCGTTGTGGGGCGGCATTCGCAACGCGCAGGACCAGTCCGCCGCGATTCGCTCGCTGGGGACGATCAAGCGCCGCATCGCACTCGGGGATCAGGAGGTGATGCTGAGTCTCGCGATGTTCTTTCCCCCCTGTGGCGTGACGTACCGCGGCGGCCCTGACTGGTATTTCGGGACTCTCGCTGACTTTGGCTGCCTGCCTTACCTGGGGAGGCCCGAACGGCTGGACCTGGCGAATACAACCGCCCGCGACGCCGACCTGGCAATTTTACAGCACCTCTCCACGCTGGAAACGCTGGACCTCTCGCACACGGCCATCACCGATGCGGGGCTGCAACACGTCGCCTCACTCGACCGCCTCGAAACGATCGACCTGCGAGAAACCGCCGTCACCCGGTCGGGTGTGATGCGCCTCCGGCAGGCGCTGCCGTCGGCGACGATTCTCCACTGAGCAGACCGGTAGGGCACGCCCCGCGGCTCAGTGGGAAAGCCTTGTCCGCAGATTTCGCAGATTCACGCAGATGGCGAACGGACGGAGCAGCGACCGCCGGCGAATCACTGTGGAGTGCATCAGGAGAGGGGAGTGCCGGTCGGTCGACCTGGCTTGAACCACGAAAGACACGGGTGCGGTCGAGAATCACCGCACGCGGTTTCGACCGCACTCAATGTCCGTACGGATTCTTTCGTGTGTTTCGTGGTTCTCTTTCCCGCGAAGGCGGGGAGGCCCCGAACCTTGGTCGCGCGGGATAAGGGCGCGGGCCGGGATCACGAGTAGCGGAGACTCGGGCGGAGCAGGGCACAGAACGTGCACCAGGCGGTCGTCATCCACAGCTTCGCGTGTGACAGCCGTTCGGCCAACATCGCGTGCAGCGGTGGAACCGGTTTGGGAGCCAGCAGGCTTCTCACGAGGGCGTCGTAATCGCGCGAGGCGGCACTCCAGAAATGTTCCGACATGCCCTCGGGACGGCCCGCCTGTTCCCATTTCAGGTAGGCCCGTTCGCGAACCCAGGTCTCGCGCGAGGGAATCAGTTCCTTCGCGGGCGGCTGATAACGTTGCACGATCATGGAAACTCTCCGGGTTGCTGAATGTTCGAGCTGGTTCCGCTCATCTTGAAACGTCATGCTCCTGCACTCGAATTCTGCGCTATGTGGGACGCGAGGACGGCTCTGCGCCCCTCGTCGCGCACAAAAAGTGAGGTGGCTGACGATGCAACGCTCATCGCTCGAACAGCGTCCGGAATGCGTCAACTCGACCCCGCCCGCATCGACCCTCCACCCGCTCCCCCAAAAGTGATAATCTGCCCGTCAGGTCTTCCTGATCGCCATGCTTTTTGTCTTCGGTCACGCTGGCGCAGCCAGCGCAACATCGTCTCTCTTCCTACAGCCTAAAGTCTCCAGCCTAAAGCCTACCTCCCCCCATGCCCATTCAACTCGCAAACGGTTGTTCCGTCTCTTACGAAGACCATGGCCAGGGCCAGCCGATCGTGCTGTTGCACGCGTTTCCCTTCTCGCGCGAGATGTGGCGGCCGCAGATTGAAGCGCTCCGCGATGAGTACCGGGTGATCGCCCCCGATCTTCGCGGTTTCGGTGGGACCGACGGCTTCGACGGGCCGCCCGGCATCGATCAGATGGCCGATGACGTTCACCAGTTGCTCGATGCGCTGGGCATCAACGAACCGGTCGTGCTCGCCGGTCTGTCGATGGGGGGCTACGTCGCCCTGTCATTTGCCCGCCGTCATGCAGCGCGGCTGCGGGGATTGATCCTCGCCGACACTCGTGCCGAGGCCGACTCTCCCGAAGCCCGCGAACAGCGCGAGCGTTCGATCGAGTTTCTCCGCGATCACTCGGCGGCCGAGTTTGCCGAGCCGATGCTCGAAAAGCTGCTGAGCGAAACCACACGGACGCGCCACCCGGAGGTTGTGAACCGGGCGCGGGAGATGGCCGCGGCCCAGTCTCCGCAGGCGATTGCCGCCGCGCTTGCAGCACTCCGCGACCGCCCCGATTCCCGCGCGGCCCTTCCGGGGATGAATGTCCCGGCCCTCGTGATTGTCGGCGAGCAGGATGCCGTCACCCCGCCCGCCGTCGCCGAGACGCTGGCCGCTGAACTTCCGCGGGCGAAGCTGGTCCGCATCGCGGAGGCCGGGCACCTGTCGAATCTCGAACAGCCGGAAGAGTTCAACCAGGCCGTGCGACAGTTCCTGCGGGAGATCACGTCCACCTGACGGGAACCGCTGCGATTCGAGGTGTCATTGAGCAGACGGGCCGCGAGGGGTTCATCCGCTAAATGGTGGTCAATGGCTCTGTCGTTACCAGGGAGGGTGCCTGGGGTCAGGTTGCCAGGAGAAAGTACTGAATTCGTGGTGGACGTGATCGGCAACCTGCCCCCAGTCCTGCGGCATCCCACTGGGGGCAGGTTGTCGGGAGAGGCGAATCCACTATTCACGCAATACGACGACAACCTGACCCCAGGCACCCTCCACGAATGAGCGAATGCACCCTGCCGCGAGGCGGGCCGGGGCCAACTGGTCAGGAATGGGGGCCGTGAGATAAACTGTGGGAGAATGTCCTTGTACTCCCCCCAACGGAACTCTTGCGCGTCCCCCTGAGAACGGTTTGCCCGATGACAGTCCCCGAACTCGCCCAGCTCGAAATGCTCGCCCAGGTCGATGAACTTGTGGGGCGGCTCGAAGAATGGGCGCAGGTCGATTTGCCCTGGGAGCCCCTCGGCCAGTGTCGATCCCTCGTTCGCCGCGTGCTGCAGCGGGTCGAGACGCTCAAAATCCGCCTCGAAGCGCCGCTTGTCGTCGCCACCTTCGGCGGGACAGGGACGGGCAAGAGCGCCCTCGTTAATGCACTCGTCGGCCGCGAATGCACGACGAGCGGACGGCAACGCCCGACCACCACGCGGCCGGTTCTTATCGCGCATCCCGATACGGAGCTCGAACCGCTGGGGCTGCCCCTCGAAGATTTCGAAATCGTGCGGGTCGACTCCCCCGTGCTCCGCGACATCCTGATCATCGACTGCCCCGACCCCGATACGAACGAAGCCGAGACGGCCGGCAGCAACCTGCAGCGGCTGCACCAGCTGCTCCCCCACTGCGATGTGCTGATCTACACCTCCACGCAGCAGAAGTATCGCTCGGCTCGCGTCGTGGAAGAACTCGCGCAGGCGGCGACCGGCTGCCGGCTCATCTTCGTGCAGACCTATGCCGACGTCGATTCCGACATCCGCGAGGACTGGCGGCGGCAGCTCTCCGCGCACTATGAAGTCCCCGAGGTCTTCTTCGTCGATTCGCTGCGGGCGCTCCGCGAACAGCAGGCGGGACAGCGACCGAGCGGCGACTTCAGCCGCCTGCAGGACCTGCTCTCCGGCCAGCTTGCCGCGTCGCACCGCACGCAGATCCGCCGCGCCAACCTGATCGACCTGATCCAGGCGGCACTCGATCATTGCCGCGACCACCTCTCGGCCCACTGGCCGGAGCTGAACGCCTTGGAAGTCGCCCTCGAAGAGCAGCGGCAGAAGCTTATCGCGACGATGACCGCGCAGCTTCGCGACGAGCTCCTCACGAGCCGCAGCCTCTGGGAACGCCGGCTCATCAGTGCCGTCACGCAGGTCTGGGGCTTCAGTCCCTTCTCCGCCGTACTCCGTTTCTATAACGGCCTGGGGAACTGGATCGCCTCTTCGACGCTGTTTCGCGCCCGCAGCTCGGCACAGATCGCGCTCATCGGGGCAGTGCAGGGGGCCCGCTGGCTTCGCTCGCGGCAGGAAGAACAGGATGCCGAAAGCCGGCTCGAACGGCTCAGTTCACTCGGCGTCGATGACAGCGCGCTCCGCGAATCGCAGCTCATCGTCACCGGCTACGCCCAGAGTGCCCGGCTCTCTCCCCACCTCGCCGAGACGGCGGATCTCGACGTCCTCCGCAACGAGGCAATCCGCGTTGAAGAGCAGTTCCTCGGCGATGCGAGCCGCCGCGTCGATGGCGTCATCGATCAACTGGCGAAGCGTCACTCGGGAAGCCTGATCCGCCTGTGGTACGAACTACTGCTCGCGCTGTTCGTCGGCTATCTGCTGGTGCGGATCGGCAAGAACTTCTTCTGGGACTCGGTCGTCGACGGCGACCGCATCATGACGCTCGACTTCTATGTCCCCGCGGGAATCTTCCTCATCCTGTGGGCGGGAATGCTGGTGATGGCTTTCACCCGGCGACTGCGGCGCGGGCTGAACCGCCGCATCGAGGAACTCGCGCAGGAGATGGCCCAGGGCCGCATCGGCAACGGTCTCTTTCCGAAGCTGGAGCGCACCTGCCGCGAAGTCCGCCTGCACCGCGACCGACTGGAAGCCCTCTACCAGATGACCGTCCACATCCGCCGCCAGATCGCCACCGCCTCCGCCCTGGGCGCGCAATTAGGAAGGGCCGAAGTCATCGAACCCCTCCTCGGCGGCCAGACAGCGAAGTAAAGCGGCGACCGGCGCCCGTACATATGGCTGTATGGCCTTATTTCGCAACTGTTCCCTGGTCGTTTACCCGCGCCCCTCCGGCCGCGCTTCTCGCGCACGCGCACGACGTACAAACCGACTCTGTATGTCGTACCTGAAGTCTATAGCCTGTCGCCTGAACTCCAGATCCTGCCCTCACTACACTCGCAAGTCGCCCGGCGATACGGGGCGGTCCGGCGAAATCACGTCCGGTCCGTCGCCGGCGCGCTTTTCGTAGGTGCCGTTGCCGGCTTTGACGTACTTCGTGAAGCCGAGCTGTTCGAGCTTGCGGTCGTCTTTGAGGTTCTCCTTCGCGGCCTGGGTGACGCGGCCGGGGTTGAGGATCGCGGGGGCCTGGATGATGCGCCGCACCGGCCGGCCCGTCTCCGGATGGGCCGAGAGCGGATCGTCGCTCATCTTCTGGAAGAGTTCAAACCGCTCTCCCGGCTGGCCATCGTCGCGAATTTCTTCATACACATAGATGGGCATGCGCTTCTCCTTTTTCCCGGTGCTTCCCGGCCCGGTCGGCGGTGGCGGGCGGCGGGAAACGTGCCGGGCGATTCGATTCGTCTGATGCAGTCAGCCGGTCACCAGGACCGTCGCCGTGTGTGACTTCGCGGCCCTGCGGGATCGTCACTTGCGGCGACCGTTCCGCTGCCTGTCGGCCGCGCGGTCCCTGCGTCCCTGTTCGAAGGCGCGGAACTGGACGTCGGCGTCGGCATCGACCTTTCGCGACCAGTCCCAGAGTGCCCGCAGATGCTTGTTCGTCGCCGTGTTGGCGTGCAGCAACAGACAGGGAAGCCGTTCGCGCTCCATCCGCCCGGCAATGCTGCGGAGCACCTCGACGACCTCGGCGAGTTCGCCGGCAATCTTCTTCAGGTCGCTCGCCGTCTGCTCGGTTCTCATTCGCTCCTCCGCGGGGAAGCAGGGCCAGAAACTCGGCTGCCGTAATATCAGAATTATGAACGGACGCCGCCTCCCCTGGCAATCCTCTGTCTGAAATTCTGGCCGCCGTTCTGGCTAAAACGAAGAAAGCCCGCTGGACACATTTCGACCCCTCCGGTATATTGGAATTACTGAACAACTGAACACTAATTCACCGCGAGCCGAGAACACCATGATTCGTGCCGTTTCTCCGGAGCCTCGCGTCCTCGCCGCCCGCAGGCGGACGGCGGCGGCCGCCTCCCGGATTCTCCTCGATGCCCTGCAGCGCGAGCAGGAGCGACTGGACAACACCCGTCGGCAGGCACTGCAACAGCAGGCCGAACTGCTCGGGACCGCACGTCCCGACGGGCGGTTTACGCGGCCTCGATTTGATGCCTCGTTGATCGCCGGCGGCTGACGGCAGGCATTCCCGCGTGCTGATCGCGCTTTACGGAACACCCCACTTTCCGCCGCCCCACGAAGGCGCCGCGAAAGACTTCTTTCCGACTCCCGTCCCTGTTCGCGGGGGAGTCATGCGTCACGTTTGTCCTTCTTTGGGAGCAGGACTCATGGCGACGGCGGAACTCGACCTGGCCGGCTTCGACACGGCGGACGACCTGCGGCGACCCCGCGAACCGGTGACGGGCCTCTATCACGTCCTCTGCACCGCCGTCGAAACCGATGCGCTCCGCAAGACGTTCCTTGCACACTTTCGCGTGCTCAGCGGCCTGCCCGTCGATCAGGCTGGCTGCGAGTTCACGCAACTCTTTCCGTACAGTGTTTCCCGCTCATCCACCTCGGCGGGGCGGGAACGCCGGCAGCTCATTCTGCTCGCCCTCTGTACGGGATTGATCCGCCCCGACGATCTCGGCAAACGGGTGCTGGTCGACTGGGAACTGCTTTGCGGGCGGCAGTGCGTTCTCGGCGTGAAGTCCGGACGCAACGCGGGCGTCGATGCCGACGGGAACGACTCCGCAGCGACGACGGCACGCATTCACGGCCTGCGGATCTTCTCGCTGAAAGACCCGGCGGTGGCGCACGTTCCCAAGGACTGGGAACTGCTGAGCCTTCCCGCCGAACTGCCGGTTTCCGCCGTGCCGATCGTGCCTGCGTAAACGCCGCCCGTTGACGGCGACCTGCTGGCTGCCGCGTGCCGGCCCTCCCCGGCGAACCTCGTTTCTTTCAGGACTGCGGAGAGCGTGCGCGCGTTGTGGGGATCGTCTGCCCGCCCCGGATTCGTCTTCCCGTCGAAAGGAGAACACTCGTGAATCGATCGGCTCGCGCAAACGAACAAGTCGACCTGAGCGTCGGCGACTGGGTGCGGATTCTCGGACTCGTGCTGGCGCTCGTCGCGGCGACCTGGAAGTTCACCCTCGACATCTCCGGCGAACTGCGGGTCGTGCAGACGAAGCTCGAACGGATCGAAGAGCGGATTCACGCCCTCGAACACCCGAAGCCGCGCAGCTGACGCGGCACGGTTTCCCACGGCGGTTTTCACCCCGGTTTTGCGTTTGCCGGGCACACTCACTTCAATCTCCCCGGGAGGTGCGGATGTTGATGCGGCAGGCCAGTTATGTCCCCACGCCCGAAGAGATCCAGGCCGAGTGCCGGGCGATCCGGGCCGAGCCCGAATGGGTTCCCGAGCATGGCGGCGAACGCTATTTTCTCGCGGCCCTGCTGGGCCACATGATCGAACCGCTGCGCCGCTGGTGCAGCGAACGCCCGCGAGACCCCGAGGCCCGGTTCGACCATCGCTATGTCGAAGCCCGGCAGATCGCGCGAAACGCAGCCGAGTGGCTGCTTGCGGAGGAACATCCCCCCGCGGGTTCGCACAAGTTCAGCTTTCTCGAAATCTGCGAGTTCCTCGGGCTCGATCCGGTCGCGACGCGGGAACAGATTTTCCGGCAGTTTGAGACCGTCTCGCTCGCAGCGCTCCTCGAAGGGGATTTCCCGGTCGAGTCTCCCCTGTGCTGCGCGTAGCCGTTGCAGAGACTCCCCGTGTGTGACCGCAGCGGCGGTTGACCGCCGCGCCCCGCGCGAACTCATTCGGACTCTTGCATCTTGTGCCGCGACTGACGGGATGCCCCGCGTCCCGAGGTCCGCTCCCGTCCCCTCCCGGGAGCGTGGCGGCTTCTTCCGCTCCCCCCGACGAGAGGACTCCGTATGCGCAGTGATCTCCCGTTACCCGACCTGCTTCCCGGCATCCCGCGGACGCCGCTTGCGTATCCCGTTTACCGCGACGAGATCGCCGAGGATGGCGACCTGCTGCTCTGGGAACCGGCGACGTGGTACGGGCGCGTGCTGGCGACGGCGACCGGCGGGCCGTTCAGTCATGTCTCGGCGGCCGTGTGGCTCGAAAACCGGCTGCTGCAGGCGGGCTTTGAAGAACACAAGGGAGGCGTGCTGACGTTCCTCAGCGAAGAAGTCCGTCGCACGCCGGGGCGGATCAGCGTGTTTCGTGTCGAGCAGTCCCGGGGGCTGGCCGGGGTCCGCCGCCGGCTGATCGACGATCTCCGTGGCGACTACGAATGGAGCAGCATTCGGCTGCTGGCGTTCGGGCATCTCCTGGGAATCCGCTGGCTGACGCGGCAGGAGTGGTATCGCCGCCGCGTTCGTGAGGCGAGCCTGCAGACCGCCGGTGCGCATTGTGCGAAACACATTGCCCGCAGCTTCGCCACCGGCGCGGGAGTCTCCTTCGTCCGCAAGGAATTCGCCGAGACGACGCCCAACGACATCGGCATGAGCGGGGTCGTCCGCTACCTGGGGACGCTGGTGGGAGGAGAGGCTTCAGGCTCCAGACTTCAGGCTATAGGTACGAAGACGTCAGGCTGCGCCTGACTGTGTACGTGCTGCATCCCTTTCGATCCAGTTCCTAAGTCCTAAAGCCTATAGTCTAGAGTCTAAAGCCTGGAAACCAACAACTATGATATCATCTACTCGTCATCGCTCAATCACTAACGCGCTCGGCATCGCTATCACCCTCGTGGGGCTTCTCGCTGCGGCTTCCCTGGTATTGGGGAGTGAAGTCCGCTCGCCGGCTGTCGTTCGCGTCGGCTCGGGTTGCAGCGGTGTCTGTGTCTCTCCCACGGGACTTGTCGTCACCGCGCGGCACTGTATCTCTCATCCCGGACAAATTATTTCTATCGAATTCGCCTCTCCCGGTCGTCGGAACGGCGCGGTCGTTCATGTCGCCTCGCAAAGTGATCTCGCGGTTGTGCGCGTTCCGGCGGGCGATCTCCCGTTTGTTCGAGTGGCGTCGCAGCCGCCCGCCGTGGGGGACCCTGTCTATGCCGAGGGCTTTCCCGCGGGGCAGTACGCGCGGATGGAAGGGACCGTCACCTACGTCGGCACGCGGCAATTCTCGGGAAACCTGTTTCGCTCGTCGTATCCGGCTCCGCTCGAAACGCGGGGAGTGCCGGCCTTTCCCGATCTGGACGTGATCCCTTCCCGCGAGACGGTGCGTGTCATCGAAACGAGCTTTCGCATCCAGCGCGGATTTTCGGGAGGGGGACTCTTCAATCGTGACGGCGAACTGGTCGGCATCGCTTCGATGGTCCCCGCCGGTGAGCAGAATGTCCGCTCGATCTGGATGCACACGCTCGATATCCGCGCCGCTCTCACTGCGGCCGGCTACACGGAACCAGACGTCCGCTTGCCGGCGCTGCCCACGCTTTATGTTTTCGTCAGTGCCGGCTGCGGGCCGTGCGAGACGTTCAAGACCGACTACGGAGTGAACGCCGTCCCCGCGTCGCCCGAACTTCGGCAGGCACTCGATCGCTCATTCCAGGTCAGGCTGATGGATTTCTCCGCCCGGCCCGATCTGGCCCGCCAGTATGGTGTCGAGCGCACGCCGACGTTCGTGCCCACGAATGCGAACGGCAACGTGGTCGGCTATCGCGGCCCCGAATGGCTGCTCCAGCAGCTCGCCCCTTTCCTGGCGAAACGCTATGAGCGGGGGGAGACCGTTCCGCCCGCGTTGGCTCCCGATGCGAAAGCGGCCGAGGCGAAGCCTGCCGAGCCGGCCGATCTCTCCGCGGTGACGGTCGTCGTGCTGGTTGCATCTCAGGAAACGTCAGCAGCGCGCGGGGCCATGCGGAGTGTCTGGGAGCGGATGGCGGCGGGACCGCTGCGAAGGGCGCTCGAAGAGAAGCTCGGCAACCGCATCCGCGTTGAACTGGTCTTTCAGCGAATCGCCCCCGATCGTTATCGCGCCCTCGTCGATACGGCCGGTCTGCCCGATCAGCCATTCGCCGCGATTGTGCTTGTCGAGCGGCGTTTCACCGGCCTCAAGGGATTCCTCGTGGGGAAGATCCAGGAAGCGTTGCAGTCGGTCACGCAGGCGCGGCTGGCCAACACGCCGGTGGAAATCATCTTCGAACGCACGCACCCGCAGGACTTTCAGCTCCTCACTGCCGCGCTTGCGACGCCGGATGGTCCCGCGGCCGGGCTGAACAAAGAAGGCGCGGCGGACGAATCACTCCCCGGCTGGCTGCTCGCGCTGCTGGGACTCCTGGGAAGCGGTGAAGGGCTGTGGACCTTCTGGCGAAAACGCGCCGACACGGTTGCTGCCGGATGAGTCTCGTGGCGGACCTGAACGAAGGAAGCCCCGGTTCTCTCCTCTGCAAAGTTCCTGAAAGGTCGTCCATGAGCACCGTTGTTCTCGCCCTCTTGAGTTACGTCGGCCCGAAGATCGCGACGATGCTCGCCGCGCAGTACCTGCTTCCCGTGCTCGTGCGTGCCGGTGTTTCGGGGGCAGGGCAGCAGGCGGCGATCGCCGCGGTCTCGCAGGCCGTCGAGCGGCTGCTGAAACTGCTCGACTCGAAACCGCTCACCGAAGAAGAGAAGCAGATCGTCGCCCGCGACCGCGCGACCATCTTTCAGCACTTCAGTCCGCTCCGCTGAAACATGTCGATCGCATTTAAGAACATTCTTGCTTCAGGCCCTTTTCATGACTGAAGACGCCATCACTCCCGATCTTTCCTATATCAATCCCGGGCTGCGTTCGCTGGCCGTGCCGCTTGCCGAACTGGTGCCCGACCCGGCGAATGCGCGAACGCATGATGAGGCCAACCTGGCGGCGATTCGCGGTTCGTTGAGGAAATTCGGCCAGCGTGCTCCGCTGGTCGTGCAACAGCAGGGAATGATCGTCCGCGCGGGAAACGGGCGCCTCGAAGCGGCCCGGCAACTCGGCTGGACGCACGTGGCCGCGATCATCGTGGATGAAGATGACATCGATGCCGTGACCTTCGCGATTGCCGACAACCGCACGGCGGAACTCGCCGCGTGGGACACGACGGCCCTCGACCGTCTGCTCCGCACCATCAACGTCGGCGATGAAGACCTGCAACAGATGCTCGGCGATCTCGCCAGCGACACCGGCCTTGTCCCACCGGAAGAAGAAGAGCAGGACGCCTCTCCCGCCGCCGACCTTCGCGACACCTGGCAAATCCTCGTCACCTGCCGCGATGAATCCGAACAGCTCGCCCTGCTGGAACAGCTCACGACGGACGGCCACGAATGCCGGGCGTTGGTTGGTTAGGCTGGAGACTGGAGACTGTAGGCTGGAGTCAGGAAGACCTTCAGCGAATGGCTCCAGCCTTTCACAAAGGAGAACAATGCAGTGAGCTTATCGATAACCGCAATCCCGAGGATCGAGTCTAACTAAACCGTCAGGCGCAGCCTGACAAGTCCGTACCTGCAGTCTCCAGTCTCCAGTCTCCAGCCTACAGCCTGACTATGCTCCTCACCTGCACTCGTTCCACGCCCATTCATCGTTCGCCGCGGGTGTTGCAGCTGGAGGGGATGTTTGACATTCCCGCGGCGGCGACGAGTACTCTGACCTGGACTGCGACGCTGCCTCTGGAAGAGCGGCCGTGGAATATCGGGCTGATCGTCGGTCCTTCGGGATGCGGCAAGAGCACACTGCTGCGGGAACTGTTTCCCGAGGCAGCGCTCGATGGCTTCGAGTGGCCCGACGATTGCAGCGTTGTCGATGCGTTTCCCGCCGGGTTGGGCATCCGCGAGATTACCGGCCTGCTCTCGAGCGTCGGCTTTTCCAGCCCGCCCGGTTGGCTGCGGCCGTATCGCGTCCTCTCGAATGGAGAGCGGTTCCGCGTCACGCTCGCCCGCACCCTTGCGGAGTCTCCCGAGCTTGCGGTCGTGGATGAGTTCACCTCGGTCGTCGATCGGACGGTCGCCCGGATCGGCAGTGCCGCGGTCGCGAAAGCGGTTCGCGCTCGTGGCGGGAAGTTTGTTGCCGCCTCTTGTCACGACGACATCGTCGACTGGCTGCAACCCGACTGGATCTTTGAACCCGCCAGCGGCTCGTTCCACTGGAGGTGTCTTCAACGACGCCCGGCAATCCAGCTGGAGATCTTCCGCGTCCGTCGCGCGGTTTGGCGGCTGTTCGGCCGTCATCACTATCTGAGCAGCGACCTGGCGACCGCGGCCCGCTGCTTTCTCGGCTGCGTCGAGGGACGCCCGGCGTGCTTCACCGCCGTCCTCAGCTTCTGTCACCCGACCTCCTCCGGCTGGCGCGAACACCGCACCGTTTGCCTTCCCGACTTTCAGGGCGTCGGGCTGGGCAACGCGATGAGCGAATACGTCGCCAGCCTGATGGCGGCGACCGGCAAGCCGTATCGCAGCACGACCTCGCACCCGGCGATGATCCGCCATCGCATGCGATCCCCGCTGTGGCGGATGACCCGCAAACCTTCGATGGTCGCCGGCCGTCACCACGGCGGACTCTCGCGGCTCCACGGCAGGAAGCGGCGTTCGTCGCACGGGCGGATCACCGCCAGCTTTGAATACTGTGGCCCCGCCCGGCCCGAAGATGCCCGGCGTTTCGGCCTGCTCACGTCCCGTTGAGCGATTCGCCGGCCGTCCCGAAGATTCCGCGGCAGACTGCTTTCACGCTTCCGTGAAGAGGATCAGATTGATGACGGGTGAGCGACGCCTGCACCGACTCTCGACGATCAAACAGCGGGAGCGGATCGCACAGCTTTCCTGCGAAGGCAAGACGGTGGCGGAGATCGCGCGTGAACTCAGGATGCGCGTCCAGTCGGTTAGCAGCGTCACCCGCGCCCTGCGCAAGGAGTGGGTGAAGGCGACCCGCAAAAACGTGGAGACACTCATCGCTGAGCAGCTGGCGAAACTCGACCATGTCGAGCAGGAAGCCTGGCAGGCGTGGCACCGCTCGCGCGAAGATGCCGTCACGACCAAGGCGGGAGTCAAAGGGGCACAGAAAACCGCGGAACGGACCGTTCGACGCTCCGCCGGCAATCCGGTGTATCTCTCGCGCATCCTCGACTGCATCCAGCGCCGCTGTCGGCTGCTGGGCCTCAACGCGCCGACCCGCAGCGACTTCCGCGTTCTGGTCGATCAACTGTCCGACGAAGAAGTCCTGGCCCGCGCCCAGCGCGCCGGCCTGACCTCGCCCCACTGGGGCAAGACGCTCTTTCTCGAACAGAGCGAAGAGCCGCCGTCCGAGCCTGCCTGACCCCGCCGCTCAGGAAGACACGCTACTTTCCCCCCGCGAGCAATGAAAGGACGGGTGTCAGCATTCGCAGCTCACGCATTGACATCCTGCAGTTGCAACAGGAGATTGTTCGCCGCGAGTCGGCGGCGTCACTGGGGGACTATCTGGGGCATGTCGTCATCGACTCGCGGCCGCAACCGCGGAACTGGGGCTGCTGCATCGAACCGTGGCAAGTCCGCCTGGTGCGCCCGTTGATCCCCGCGCTCGAACGCCTGGCAGACCTGCGGGCGAATTACAGGGGCCCGCGGTCATTTCTCTATGTGTTGCCGCGCGGCCATGACAAGACGGGACTGATTGGCCGGCTGTGCAACTGGGTGATTGCGTTCGCCCGGCGTCCGGTTGAAGCGGTCGCGGTCGCCTCGACGCAGGATCAGGCCCGCATCCTGCTCGATTCGATGAAGGCCGAGCTGCGTCTCAATCCATGGATGCAACGGCTGCTGGCTCCCTATAACGATCTCGTGCGCGGTCCCGGCGGGCGATTGCGCGTGCTGGCCGCCGAGGCGGGACATTCGAGCGGGCTCAAATGCGATCTGTTTATCTGTGACGAGCTGACCTTCTGGCCGAAGCGGGATCTGTTCGATGTGCTCTATTCGGGCCGCGAGAAACGCCCGGACAGCGTCTTCATCATCATCACCAATGCCGGCCTGCGGAACTCGTGGCAATGGGATCTGCTGGTTGCTGCTCGCGCGGACCCGCGGAATTGGCATGTGTACGAGGCCCCGCCGGATACGACACTCGCCAGCTGGATGACTCCCGAACGGGTTGCCGCGATACGGACCGTCATTCCCCGCGGCCATGCCCGCCGCGTGCTCGACAATCACTGGATCGACCAGACCGAGCAGCCGCTGCTGAACTTTGATGTGATTCGGCAATGCACCGCGGACTGCCTCTGGCCTGAGGGAACGGTTCCTCAGGGGGAACGTCCCGAGCTGTATCTCGGCGTCGATGTCGGACGGACCCGCGACCGCACGGTGATCTGGACGCTGGAACTCATCGGCGATGTGGCGTGGACGCGCGAGATTGCCGTGCTCGACCAGCTTCCCTTCGCGGCACAGAAAGCGGCGATTCAGGCGCGGCTCACCCGGCACGTCGTCGCGCTGCGGATCGACAAGGGAGCCATCGGCTATCAGCTTGCCGAGGAACTCGAAACCGCCTGCCCGCGGATTGTCGAAGGCGTGCAGCTGACCGCCGGCCGGCAGGGACAGCTTGCCCTGGCGCTGCAGACCGCGTTCGAGTCACAGCGAATCCGCATTCCCGACGATTCGCTGCTGTTCGCCGACCTGCAGCTTGTGGAGCAGGTCGAGACGGGAAAGAACGGCATGCCGACCATCCAGACGCATCACGGCCCGACGGGGCATGCCGACCGCTTCTGGGCCGCCGCACTTGCCCTGGCGGGAATCCCGCTGCGGCGTCCCGCGCGCAGTCTCTGCGCGGCCCGGGGACGCCCGTCCAATATCGCCCGCCGCTAGTTGCGCAGCACGCGCGGGCCGGACGTCCAGCCGCCGGCGAGACGATTGCCGGCGTCATTGCGCCCACCGTGCGGGCAGGGGGCTGGCGTTGCTGTGGGGGAACGCGGAGCCGAACGCGGGGTAGCTCCCCGTGAAGACTGCCCGAACAGTCGCCGCCTCGCGCCGTCGCCGCGGTAACGCCGCCCCCTCGACCGCCGCCGCGCGGAGTGGGGTGCCTGGGGTCGAGCGCCGGCGAGCCCCCAGAGAGAGCCGGCCTGCTCCGCTCTTCCAGAAGCAGGGCGCCAGCGCCCCCCAGCGGCATCCGCCTTCTCCCCGTGCCCCGAACCAAAGCGTTTCGTGCTTCCCCGAAGTTCCGATTGCAGAGGCTTCTTATGCCCGGATTCTTTCGCAGACTCAGCGGCGCGTTTGGTCGGGTCGGACGGATGTTGCGCTGGCGGCGGCCCGAGGGCAAGCTCGCCGCGCCCGCACTGGCCGAACTCCGCGAACCCGAATGCCGGGACGTCGCCGACCTCGCCGAGCAGATGCGCCGCGACTATCAGGTGCAGCTGGCGGAGCTCGTGCTCGTCGCGAACGTCAAGGCGGCGCGCGTCAACATCGCCGCGAGGGGGAACGATCCGCGGGCCCAGCGTCTCGCCGCGCAGCTCCAGCGGCTCTGGGACGAAACGCTCGCCAGCATGACGGCAGCAATCGGCGAGGGACGCGTCGCCTACGAAAAGGTCTGGGACTATGACCCCGACGTGAACCTGTCGATTGTCCGCAAGCTCGAAGCCTTGCCGTTCCGCCAGACCTCGATGCGGCTCACCGCAACCGGCGAGTTCGACGGAATCGACCTGACGGGAAAAGAAGAAACGCTCACCATCCCGCCGGAGAAGTCCTGGTGGCTTGCGCTCGATCCGACGCCCGGCGAACCGCACGGTCGCAGCCGTTATGTCGGAGCACCGCAGGAAGTCTGGCGCGAGCGTCGCGAAGCGATCCGTCTGCGAAAGCTGTTTCTGAAGCGGTTCGTCGTCCGGGCCGGCGTGGCGCACATCCCGCCGACGCTCGAGGACGAACGGGGCGAGCTGATCGACAACTTCGAAGCGACCGGCAAGGCGATCGATGAGCTGCTGGCTGGCGGCATGCTGCTCTTCCCCAACACGCGCGACGCGCAGGGAAACTACGAGTACGAGTACCACGACCCGCCTTCGACGCTCGATCCCACGCCGATCGACACGGTGATTGATGGGCTCGATGCCGAGCAGCTGCGTGCGTTCGGAGTGCCGGAGAAAACGGTCATCGAAGGCCAGGCGGTCGGCTCGTTCGCGCTCGTCTCGCAGCAGATGCTGATTCTGTATGCGGTCGTCGAGGGGCTGCTGCGGCAGTTCCTCGAATCGTTTCAGAAGTACGTCATCGACAAGGTGGTCGAGGCGAACTTCGAACCGCACGCCGCCCCCTGCATCTCGGCAAGCTTTACGCCGCTCACGCAACAGCCGAACTCGCTGCTCGTCGAGCTGGTCAAAACGCTGCTGACTGCCCCGCAGCTTGGCCCGCTGGTGTCCTCGGGCGGGATCAACCTGCAACAGATGCTCGAAGAAGCGGGCATCCCCGTCACGGAGGATGTCGCGGCCAGACTGAGCCAGGCCCTCGCGCAGGCGGCGATGGCGGCGGGTGAGTCGGCCGAAGGTTCGGCGGGCACATCGATGCAGGCGCCCCCGGACGACGGGTTTGCCATCGATCTCAACTGCGGTACGGGGAAGGGAGGCTTCCAGCGCGGCAATGATTGTGCGAAGGGCCGCCGCGGGGGCGGAGGCAATTCATCCCGGCGCGAATCGCGCAAGCGAAAGTCGGGCGCGAACCGCGAGCGTGCGGACACCGCTGAGGATGCCCATGGCTCTGCCGGCTCAAAGCGGAAGTCCCCTTCGCGGAAGAACGCCCGCGACCCGGCATCGAACGGTGGCGAGGCGGAGGTCGATCCCCAACGCAGTCTCCGCAGCCAGCGGGCGAAGGACTCGTATGTCGAAGTCACCCCGGAGAAGCGGGCACGCGCCCGGGAGTCGGAGATCCGCGTGGCAAATGAGCTGGCGGGAACGCATTTCGGCGGCCGTCACCCCGTCGATGTTGTGCTGGACCTGAAAGGCGTCGAGCACGGCATCGAAGTCAAGACGATGTTCGAAAACTCGAGCGATCACATCACCATGCGCGGCCGTTCGCGGCAGCGAAAGTTCGACTGGGAGAATACGAATCCCCCTCCCCGACTGGTCCATACGGTTGTCTTCGATACACGAGAGGATCCCCCTGTGATTTACTACCGACGCGGTTTCGGCAACTTCAGCGTGAAGTCGATGCACAAGGTCAAGGACATCAGGGATCTGAAGAAGCTCCTCGCCATGAATGACCGCGACCTGCCCAAGGCGGCGAAGTTCGTCCCCGGGCCGAGGAACTCCGGATACTGACGAAGAGCCGAAAAAATTCCGCTTTGGGCGGAAAATCCTCTGGACGCGCCTACTAAACGTCTGTACAAGAGTGCTAGTCAGCGTGACAGCGGACTCGCGAAACTGGGGCTTCAAAATCGCTGTCGCGACCGGGGCAGCGGAACAGTGGCTCTCTCTGCGGAGCGCGGGCAGCGCAAAGGCGGTACTTCTCGGCGCGGTAACACTCGGCGCAGTAACTCCTGGCAGTGTGCGGCCAGACTTCTTTCGGGGGGCCGTTCTTTCGCAGGACCACACGGCTCACTCGTGCGGCAACCTTCTTGTCACATCAGGAGCAGGCTCATGGGCTACTATGCGTTCATCGACACCGAGTACGCGGGCGACGTTTCGAGCAACTTCGGCTGGTTCGACTTCGCCGACTGGGGTGAGGCCTTGGACAAGAACACCTATCCCGAGCTGGTCCGGCTCTGCCTGGAAGGCCTTGCCGAAGTCGGCCCGCTGCGGCGCGACCTGACGGCGGCGCTCAAGGCGAATCCTCCTGCCGACGCGGGCAGCATCGAAGTCGGCGAAGGGCTGCTCGAAATCATGCAGCCCGTGACCGATGACGAGGCGATCATCCTTATCTCCGACGGCACCCGGCCGGAAGGCTATGAGGGAGACGACGACGAGGATGAAGACTATGAGGACGACGAGGACTATGAAGAGGAGGAGTACGAGGAGGAGGAGGAGAGACTTTAGGCTATAGACTTTAGGCTTTAGGAAGTAAGGAATGGGGGCTGGCTTCGCGGCGGATGAAAGAATTTCATCTGGACGGTTTTAGGATGCTGATATAGAGTCGATTTATCAGCGGACAAGCCCGTTAGTCAGAAGCGTGCTGTAGCAAAAAGACTTCTGGCTGACGAGGGGGATGCGGCGGCGTCGCTAACCGCAAACGCATCCACGACGGAATCGCTGCCCTTCGGGGGGTCGCGCGACATGTTCGTGCACGGACCTTTCCTCGATAATGGGCGGACGATTCCACATGACCAAGCGCCTTCTTCGCGACCTGGAGCTGGGGCAGCTTCCGTCGACTCCGTTTCTTGCGGTCGGGCATAGTCGGCGGCTGCCGCCGCTCCCGAACCTCGCTCCCGCCCGCTTCACGCTGGCCGACCAGCGGGCCGATCTCTCCGCGCCGCGGACCCGCCTCGTGAAGGATGTTTTGCGGGTCGGACGCTGGAAAGTCGGCCAGGACGAGCGCGGCCAGCCGGTGTGGTGGGAAGTCACCCGCGACACGCTCCGCAGCATCGCCCGCGAGTTCTCGCTGGCGCAGTCGCGCGGCGTCGCGCAGAACCTCGTCTGGGGACACGGCGATCCGCTCACGCGGATCGTCGATCCCCGCGACCTCATCGCGCCCCTCGACCAGGTGTTCGTCGAAGGGGACACTCTCTGGGTCTCGGCGTACGTCACCCCCGAGCAGGCCCGCGACCTCCGCAACCCCGCCCGCAAGGTGTCGGTCCGCGTGATGGAGAACTGGAGCGACGGGGCCGGCCGCCACTACCCGATCATGCTGCTGCACGTCGCCGTCGTCGATCAGCCGGTCCTTGCGGGCCAGGGGCCGTTCGTCGACCTGGCCAACCCCTCTCACTCCCTCTTGCCGGAAGGAACATCGATGCCTCTGGACTACCAGCGAACGTTTGACGCCGTGAATGTGCTGCTCGAACTGCAGGGACTTGAACTCCCCGAGACGACGACCGAAGAGAACTTCAACGACACGCTCGACACCCTCGTCGCGACGCTCCAGGGGGAAAAAGTGGACGCCCCCGACAAGGATCCCGACGTGGTGATCGAAGGAGAACCGGCGGCGGACGAAGACGCACAGTTGGGCCTGCGCGTGGAAGCGCTCGGCCGGCGGGTGAAAGACCTCGCGCTGCAACTGCGGCAGCTGCGCTCGCAACGGGGCCGCTCGGCGTATGTCGCCCGCGTCAAGGATCTGGCGCTGCGCGGACATCTCTCCGCCCGCGAAGTGCAGCAGTTCACCCGTCTCGGCGCCCGCCACGGATGGGATCTCGCCCTGCTCGACGTTGCCGAATCGCGGCACTCGATCGATCTGACGCGCTACGCCCGCCGCACGGCGACCAGTTCGCCTCCCGCTGTCCGCGGCGTTGTCCCGACGCTGACCGAAGCCGAGATCCAGGCCGGCGTGAAAGCCCTCGACGGCCGTGCTTCGTAGGCGAGCGAACCGGCTCGGCACCGCATTCCCCGGCAACCGCACGCAGCGCCCGCTTCTCATTCCCGCGGAACTCTCGTGACCGACTGAAAAGGAGACTCCATGACCAGCAATCTTCCCGGTCAGCGGACCGGAATCACCAGCACGCCGCGAAACGTCCTGCTCTCGACGAAAGGGCTGATCTACGGTCGCGGCATTCTCGACGCCTCGAAGGCGTACGACGGTGCGAATGTCGGTTGCGAAGACGAGATTCGCGCGGGCACCCCGCTCGGGCAGATCACCGCAACGAAGCTGTGGGTGCCCTGCAAGCGGACGACCGTGACCGCCGACGGCGGCGCGACTTCGGAAACCGTGCCGGTGGTCGATGCACGCGCCTTTCGCGTGGGTGACACGATCTCGGTCGGAGCCGACACCGGCCTGACCATCACCTCCATCGACTACAGCGCGAACGAAATCACCGTCGAGGAGTCGTTCACGTTCGCCAACAGCGAAGCGGTCGTGGCCGAGGACGGTTCGCAAACGTGCCGCGGGATTCTGAACGAGTTCGTCAAGCTTCGCGACGAGGATGCCGTCTGGCGGAACAAGCCGTTCGGCCTGCTGATTCTCGCCGGCCTCGTCGATCCGGCGATGATCCTTGGCGATCTGGCGGCGATTCGCGGCGACACGAATGCCGAGCTCCGCCAGATCCTCTGGGCCGACCGCCAGGGGCAGTAACCGCGACGGGAACTGCCGCGCGACCCCGCACGCTGGATCGGCTGCCTGCGCTGGCGGGCCCCTGTTTCTCTCCCTGATTGCCTTCCGGAGTCTTTCCCGATGCAGAGTTTCAAGAAGCTCCTCGATCCGCGGATTCTCACCGCCTCTTACGCGCAGCGTGACGGGGCGCGGTCGTACATGCTCACCGACTTCTACTTCGTCAACCCGCGCAGCATCGAGGGGCACGAGTACGAGCTGATTTACTACCCGGCAATGATGGAGCCGGCCCCCGGCAACCTCCCCGGTGCCGAGGCCCGCGTCCTCACTCCCGGCGGCGGGACGACGCGCAAGGCCGCGCTGTTCACGAACTTCAACAAGGTGCTCCTGCCGGGCGAAGCGCTGAATGCGCTCCGCGAGCCCGACAGCCTCACGCTGCAGAAGCAGGGGGCCGAGACCGTCAGCCGCATCTACGATGACTTCGGCGAACGGCACAACATCTTCAAGGAACTGGTGATCGCGAAGACGCTGACTACCGGCGTGGTCTTTCTGAACAACGCGGGGCAGGTGCTCGAATCGTCCAGCGGTGCGACGATCACCGCCGACTTTGGCGTGCCCGCCGATCACAAGGGAAACCTGGACGGCATCATCAGCGCCCTCTGGTCGACCTCGAACACGAAAATCGCGGACCAAGTCGACGCCATCCGCGATGCCGCCGAAGAGGCGAACGTCGAACCGCCCACCGACATCTGGCTGCATCCCAACACGAAGGCGCACCTGCGGAACAACACGCAGTTCAGCGAGTGGGCGAAGTACAACAACGTCGCGACCGATGCGGTCCTGCGCGGCGACATCATCGAGAACCTGTGGGGACTGAATTGGCACTTCTACGGCGCGAAGTACCAGGCGGTCGACGGGACGATGAAGAACTACATCCCGACGACCGTCGGCATTCTCACGCCGCCGCCGAACCGCCCCTGGTTGCGGGCCACGCAGGGCTCGACCCTTGTGCCGAGCCAGATCGGCGTGATGCCCGACTGGCAGGACGCGCTGCGGAGCACGACCCGTTTCTACGGCAAGTACAGCTACGCGCGTCTCGTCGATGACCCGATGGCGCTCTACCTCTACATGGGGGACAAATTCGGCCTGCACTTCGCCGACCCGGCGGCCATCTGGATGCCGACCCTCTTCGCGTGATCCGCGCGGCACGTTCGCGGGGCGTGCGGCATTGATCGCCTTCCCCACGGAGATGCGGAGCACGCCGGGCCCGGCGGACACTCTCGCCGGCCTGAGCCACTGTCGAAACGACCGGCCGGTCGCGAAGCAGCGTCCGACTGCCCGTCACGTGCTCTGTGTCTCCCCGGGGTGAAGAGATCGACCCCCGGCACTCAGACATAACTCGCAATCCCGGTCCCCAGGTTGAGGCGGAAGACTATGGAATACCTGACCGTCAATGATGTTCAGAACCGCCTCACCGAAGCGGGGCTGCGGTTCGTCGCCGACCGGAATCAGGACGGCACCGTCTCGTCCGCCGAGTCGACCGCGTACATCGACTCGGCGATCGAATACGCAGGCAACCTGATTGATGCCGCCCTGACGCAGTTCGTCGAGCCCGCGCTTGCACGGGCGGCGCGAAACACCTGGCTCCGCGACCGGGCGATTGATATTGCCGCGTATCGGGCCGCCGGCCACGGAGGGGATGCGATTCCCCCGCGGCTCGTTGCCGACTTCGAGTTCGCCCTGCGCGAGCTGGACCGCATCCGCGCGGGAGCCCGCGTTCCGGGGCTGGTGTATCCCACGCCTCCCGGAGGACCGGGCCGCACCACGCGACTCCCCCGGGCGATCAACGTGGACTGATCTCGACAACCTTGCCTCCCGACTCGCTCCCGCTTCCTTTGCCAAGGAGTGTCTTCGATGCCGTTACTGACGACCGCGCGAAATGCCCTGTGGGAGGCGATCGACAACTGGCCGGGACTGCAGAAGGCGCCGCCGGAGGATGTGTCATCGGTGTTCGAGAAAACCTGGCGGTTCGATGATGCGATGCCGCTGCAGGACGAGCTGACGCCCAGCCTGTCGCGGCTTCCCGCGCTGGCGATCTTCCCGGCGTCGGTCTCTCCCGCGTGGTGGACGCATGAGTTGCAGCAGTGGCCCGTCCTTTATGACGTCGTGCTCTGGACGCCCCGCTGGCAACTCAACCTCGCGGAAGAACTGATCGAGCAGGTCATCGATGCGATTTATCGCTCCGCCCCCGAGCACTCGACGGTTCCCTTTGTGAAGCAGGCGACCGGCTACTATCCCCAGCGACTCGGCCCGATCACCTTCACCCGCGCCCGCGTCGGCCCCGAACAGTCCTTGAAGGTCATCGAAACCCGCACCCACCTCACCCTCCGCGCCACCAAAGATCCCTGGGGTTAGATAACAAGCAACTATAGATACTCGCTCTCTCCCCGATATTCATACTCCTTCCCTACAGCCTACAGTCTCCAGCCTGAAGCCTGATAAAATGCCCAACGAAATCCTCGGCACGAAGAAGTATCTGGTCCTCGCGGATGAAAGCACCTGGGGCACGACGCCCGGCGAACCCGTGTATGTGCATCTCCCCGTGACGGAATATAACGTCCGTTTCCGTCCGCAGAATCGGCAGGCGAATCCCTATATCGGGCTCTATCAGCGGAAGCACTCGAAGAACTTTCGCGGCCAGCCGACGGGGCAGTTGAATACGCCTCTTTATGGCTGGGTGGATGCGGGCATCGAGATGTCGCTCGCCGAGTATCTGCTCTCCTGGGCCTTTGAGGGGCACGAGGACACCGACCTGCCCAGCAAACTGGCGGAGTGGGCCGAGGGGCCGAACGTCGCCAACAAACGGCACAACGGTCTGCGTGTGAACTCGGCGACGCTGAGCGGCTCCGACGATTCGGGGGTGATCGAGCTCAGCCTCGAATTGCAGGGGAAATCGGAAGCCGGGCAGAACGTCGTCACCGCGGCCCAGACGCTGCCGGCCGATCGCAACCGGATTCTCGAAATGGAGTTCGCGGACTGCACGTTCAAGCTCGGCGGTTCGACCGTCGGCGTGAAATCGTTTCAGCTGCAGATCCAGCATGGCTTGAAGGCGGAGTATCTCAACAGCTATACGCCGTCGCTGCTCGTGAAGACGCAGCGCGTGCTGACGCTGTCGCTCGTGCTGGTGAAGAACTCCGATACCTACGATACCTGCCGCCGCGCGGTCACCTCGACCGAGATGACAGGGCAGATCGTGCTGAAGGGGCTGCACAACGGCACCGGCACTGCGGAGACCAACTGGACGGTCGCCACCCTCGACTTCGGCCGGCTGGCTCTTGTGGACGTCGATGAGCAAGGAGGCAAGGAAGACCTTGCCACCCAGCCGCTCAACTTCGCGGTCCTCAAACCCGAGACCACCGACAACGACCTCGAAATCACCTGGACCGAAGCCGCATAGTCAGTCCGTCGCCAAGAGGAGAATCTTCGCTCCTGACTACTCCAGTCTCCAGTCTCCAGCCTACTCCCCCATGCTCCACATCCACTTCCCCACGGCCGAACTGACGCAGCGCCTCACGAAGGCTCAGCATGCGCTCGATCAACAGCGGGCGCCGCTGCATGCACAGCTTGCGACCCGGCTGCTTGCATTGGCGCATGCGAACTATGCCGACAAGTCGCAGCGAGGGGGCGGGGCCGATGGCGTTCGCTGGAAGCCGTTGGCGAATTCGACACTCGCCCGTCGCAGCGGAAAAGGAACGAGTCGCGGCAGCGGTTCGCGGATCGGCATCGTCACCGGACGCCAGCGGGCCGCGGCGTTCGTGGATGTGAACGACAGTTCGCTTTCGCTCGGCTATGACTGCCCGTATTCGTCGTATTTCGATCAGGAGCGGCCACTCATCCCCGACCCGTTCCCCACCACCTGGCTGACGGAGCTGGAACCCATCGTTCAGCACTGGGCCGAATCCCTGCTGACCACGTCTCTCTACATGTAAGAAGTTCCCGGATAGTCGTAACTAACCTCCCCTAAAGCCTAGAGTCTAAAGCCTAAAGCCTATGTTCCGTACCCCACTGCACGCATCGACCGAACGCTGGGTTCGCGTGGATCTCGAGAATGCCGGCTCGTTCGAGGTTCTTGTTCGTCAGCCGACATGGGGCGAACTGCTCGCCGACAGCGAGAGCTTCACCGGCTATGCCGAGCGGCGGTTGCGGACGACGATCGTCAACTGGCACGAGGTGATCGGTCCCGATGACCAGCCGCTGCCGTTCCGCTGGGAAACCCTCACGGCTCTCTGCGAACGCTATCCACGATTGTTCGGTCAGCTGGTTCGGCTGGCGAACGAAGCCTACCGGGCACTGCCGGAGAACGCCGAAAAAAACTCGCTCGCGTCGCCCGTCGATTCTTCCGCGGCGGCGACGATGCTCCCGCAGCCCTCCTCTTATGGTGCCGCCTCCGAAGCGTTGGCCGACTTTGCCACGCCACCGGCCTGATGCATTCCGAGCTGGCGGACTGGCCGGCGTCGCTCGTGGAGCAACTCATCACCGTGAACGACGCCTGGCTGGATCACGTCGCGGACGAAATTGAACGACAGCGGGGAGGCAGGTGATTGCATGGCCGCGAAAATCCAGTTGGAACTCGAGAACACGACCGCCGCGGGCTTCGCGCAACTGCAAAGCGATTTGCAGCAGTCGGAGGCCGAGGCGGGAAAGTTCGCGAGAACCGCCGATGAGCTTCGCGAATCGCTCTCGGCAAAGTGGGCCGCGCAGTTTCGCGATGCGGTCCGTGATCTTTCCGAAGAGTTCGCCACGATTGCCGGCCGGGCCGACCTGCTGAGGGACCGGATTGCGAACGTCGGCAAGGGCATGAAAGGCTTCATCAGTCAGGCTGGTGGAGCTTCGGCCCTGACCGGCATCTTCTCGCAGGTCGGCCAGACGATTCAGTTGATGGCCGACAACGGCAACGTCTCGATGCAGTCGCTCGTGAATGCCGCGGGGGATGTCCAGCGGGCGTTTCTCGAGATCGCGGACGACCCCGAGATTTCCGCGTTCGCGCAGTCGATTGCCGACGGGCTGACATCAACGGTCGTCCCGGCGATCAAGGAGATCCCGGGATACTGGCGGGCGACGCAGGATGCAATTGTCGACACGACGCTCGCCTTTCAGGAGTGGATCGGCCTGGTTCCTGAAGGAACGACCGCGGTCGCGGACCAGATGCAGGCCGAGCGGCAGCAGAGTCTCGAACGGGCGAAAGCACAGCAGGAAGCGGCGAAACGGGCAGCCGAACAGCAGCGGCAGCAGGAAACGCTCGAGAAACAGGTCTCCGACATCGCCCGGCGGCGCTGGGCCGATGAAGAGGCCGCCCGGGCCGCACAGGTCAGCAGTCTCGAGGAGATTGAGTCGCTCTACGAGGAGCAGTTGAAGACGCTCCGCGAAGGCCCGCTCACCGATGAGAAGCGGGAACAGGGAGTGCAGAAGCTCCAGATCCTCGAGCAGCGCCGCAAGCAGATCATTCAGGAGAATGCGCAGGCCGAGAAGGAAGCGGCCGCCGAGGCGGATGCGCTGCGGAAGCAGTCGCTCGACTTTCAAAGGCAGCGCGAGCTGGACGCGGCGAACGAGCGTTTCCGCACGGTGCAGGAGGGTTTTGGGAAGGAGATCACCGCGCTTGAGAAGCAGAACGAATCATTCGCCCTCAGTGACAGGCGGCGGGAAGAGAACCTCACCCGGATTCGCGAGCTGATGGACGATTCGTTCCGTGCGACTCAGGAGGAGATCGAGGCGCAGACCGATGCCGCCGTGGCCGCCGCCGATACCGAGCTCGAAGAAAATCAGGCCCGTTTTGAAGGGGAGCGGAAGCTCCGCGAGGCGGCCGCACAGCACGCCCACGACCTGCGGCAACTCGAAGAGCAGGAAGCGGAGAAGCATCAGCAGAAAGCGATTGCCGACTTCGAAGCCCGCGTGAACCGGATCCAGTCCGCGGTGGCTGGCAAGGACGGAGCGGCGAATGGAACGCCCAACGCCATCGAGCAGATCCGCGGCAACCTCTCGCAGAAGGATGTTCTGGCGGAAGTCGCCGCGAAACGGGCTGAGCCGGAACTGGAGAAGCTCAAGGAGAAGCAGCAGCGGGAGCTCGAAGCGTACCAGCAGTCGGAGGACTTCACGCCGCAGGGGGCCGAAGCGTTGAAGAAGCGGCAGGCTGCCGAGCAGCGGCGACTGCAGAAGGAGACGCAGCGCGACGTCTTCCGGCAGGCCCGCCGGGGGACTCTCGATCAGGGCGAAGTCACCGAGGCGCAGGACAGCCTGATCGGGAAGGTGATCGAGCAGGGAGCCGACAGCAATCAGCTGGGCAAGGAGCAGGCCGCCGCCCTCAAGCAGGCCGCGCAGGCGATCGCCCAGCAGAACCAGGAACAGCGGCAGCTCGCCGAGGACGTGAAGCAGGTGCAGCAGTTTCTGAAGTCGTTGTCGAATGACCGCGGCCGCATGCAGGGGACGGGACTCGGACGATGACGCTCCACATGGAAATCCAGACCGCTCCCGGCGGGGCTTTCGTCCCCGTCGATCTCGTCGCCCTGCGCGTCGCGCAGGTGAAGCTCAGCATCGGCTATTCGCATCCCGCCGAACTGAGCTGGGTGATGTATCAGCCGCAGCAGAGCTATCCGCTCGGCATCGGGAACTTTCTGCGCTTCTGGGATGACGAGTTCGGCACGGCGGAGGATCCCCAATTCGAGGGGTTCATTGATGAAGTCTCCCCCGGAGACGATGCCAACCTGGTGCAGTGCCGGGCGTTCGACCCCACGCAGAAGGCCTCGAAAGAAATCCCGGTGATGAGTGCTCCGTGGCGCGAGGTCGGCGGGTTCATCGTCGAAGCGATCGGTGCTGTCCCGCGACTCGTCTACAACGTGAAGATCGACAACGATGTCGACTACGCCTTCGAGCGCGGACACGACGGCACGGTGGGAGAGATTGTTGCCGGTCTGCTGGAAGATGCCCTGTTGCCGCTGCGCTACTTTCACGCCGCCCCCGAGGACGGGCAGGCGTACGAGGCGACGGATCTCGCCGACTTTGTCTATCGCCCGCAGGAAAAGATGGTCTTCGAGAGCGAGACGATCCGGGCGGCGATCGACCGGCTGATCCAGCAGTGGGAACCGGCGGTGCGGATGGTCTTTCACCCCGGCGAGAACCAGCGGAAGTGGCGGTTTATCAACCTCTATAACACGCCCGCGGTGACGCTCACGCTGAACGATTTCAGCGGCGAAAATCGCGTCCTGTCGGTGCAGATGCAGCGTTCGATCGAGGAACGCTACACCGCGGTCCGGTTCTATGGACCTGAGACGACGGTGCTGAATGTCTTCTCGACCCAGGACGGCAGCCTCACGCCGGTCGATCCGCCGACGGTGCTCGAAACGGTCGGCACGGTCGAGATCAAGTCGTGGTCGACGTGGCAAATCACCGATCCGCAGGTGCGGCGCGGAGCAAAGCTGCTTCCCGAGGAAACCTATGTGCCGGTCGGCAGTTACTGGTTCGTGCCGTCGCGGTCGCCGACGTTGCAGATCAGCTATGACAACGGATTCACCTGGGCCACGGTGCAGGGGGTGCGGTTCGACTTTCAGAACGGCATTGCCACGGTCGGCGCGGCACACAACTACGTCTACGTCGATCCGCCGATCAACGGCCGTCACTTCTTCGTTCCGAATGCGGTGCGGCTCTACTGGGCCTCCTATGCCGAGCCTTTGAGCGTCCGCTCTCCGCCCACCGGGTTCAGCGGGACGGCGTACACGATCGCCAATCTGCAGACCGAACTGCGGCAATACGATGAAATGCTCGCGGTCGGTTACGAGCACGGCATCCCGGTGACGACCGCGACGCGACTCGCACAGTTTGAAAAGCTCGCCGAGATCATGCAGATCCAGCGGCGGGACATCGTCTACACCGGCGGGTGTACGCTCGACGGGATCCGCTACGAGTTCCAGCGGTTGAACAAGGCGGTGAACTTCGCCGCCGTCGATGGCGACGGTTCACCGGTTTCGACCGGTTGGGAGAACATCGGCGCGATCCTCACCGATGTCGAGTACGACTATGACCAGGGGCTGACGACGCTGCAGTTCTCGTCCGATCAGCTGGAGCTGGTCGGGATGAACGTCGAGTTTCTGAAGGCGCGCCTGAAGATCCGGGCGCTCGAACAGCGAAAGAGCTATCGCCAGGTCCTGCACTTCCGGACCTATCAGTCGAAGTTCGGGCCCGCGTTGCGCGACCTGGCCGGAGTGTCGCTCCTCGAAGAGACGTACTACGTCGATCCCGAGACGGGGGAGATTGGCTGATGGCGCTCAACTTCCCCGAGGGACAGGCCGCGGAGATGCGGTTCATCCGCCGGCTTCTGCAGCAGCATCACACCGACATTCAGCGGTTGTGGAAGAGTCTGCCGGCGATTCCCTGGCCTCAGATCGGTTTACCCGAGACCGGCCTGGCTGGCCCGGTGGTTCCCTTCTGCCGACCGCCGGAGTGTGAGGTGTCCAGCGGTTCCGGGAGCGAAGGAGAGAGCCTTTCCGAAAGCCTGCCGAGCGATGATTCGGTGAGTGAATCGACCGGCAGCGGGTTGTCGGGAGCTTCGAGCAGTTCCTCGTCCGAAACTGAATCGAGCAGCGGGACCGAGTCGAGCGGTTCCGCATCGTCACAAAGCGGATCGGAAAGCGGAAGCGGCGGCGGTTCGGGCAGCGGGAGCTTCCTGCCGCCGGGCTCGTCGAGTGAAGGGGAAAGTTCTTCGCTCGATAGCGACGGTCCCGTGAGCAGCAGCGAAGCCGATTCGAGCGCGAGCCTGTCGGAACACAGCGGCTCGAAGTCCGCGGAGAGCAGCGGTTCGCAGAGCCACGCCAGCGGCACCGGCAGCAGCTCCTCCAGCGAATCGAGCAGCGATTCAAGCGGGAGCGAAAGCAGCGGCTCCCGCAGCGAAGCGTCGCAAAGCAGCGGCGAACAAAACTCCGGCGGCGACCCAATCAGCGGCGGTTCCTCCGGCAGCGTAGACGACTCCTCCCTCGAAAGCGACGGCCCCCCCAGCGAAAGCGATCACCCCGCAAGCTCGGCGAGCGGGTCGGAAAGCAGCAGTTCGTCAGAGAGCAGCAGTTCCGGATCAAGTTCGTCGTTCAGCAGTTCTTCTATCAGTAGTTCATCTGCATATAGCTCATCAGCGGCTTCAAGTTCATCAGTCGACAATAGTGCCAGCGCAGTTCTACTTGAGTGTTGTGACACTCCAATTCCGCGAACGCTGACGGCAAGTTTCTCGAATGGAGAAGGGTGCAGCTGCGCTGCAGGCGAAGTGCCTTTGGTCTATGACGACATCCTTCATAAATGGATTGGAAGCGGAGCTATGGGATGCACTTCTATCACATTAGCGATGGAATGTGCTTCGCCGGAAGCGGATTGCCAGAGCTTCAGGATGAAATGGACGACAGGCAACCAATGTACTGCTTCGTCTCCGGAGGGAGATCAGGTTTACCCTGATGGGCCATGCGTATGTAGTCCACTCCACCTTAGATGGCACATCACTGGTGAGACATGTTGTGATGCCGGACCTGGAACCGACATCATCTTGGATGTGACTGAGTAGGGAGTACGTTTTTTCGGACAAACCCACACCGCAGGCATTCCATCGAATTCTTCGAACCCCCAAAGCCAATCATACTCGCTTCACATCGGGGGCACACCCAATCTGACGGATGGTGCCCGATTGCCGACGTACTGAGTAAGCGCTCCGCTATCGGCCAAAGGATGATCGTGGCCGAGGCCGCAAACGCAATGACCATCAGCCATTGAAAAAATTTCGGGCTTCGGAGCCTCTGAGCTATGCCCTGCATCTGTCACCCCACCGAGTTCCCGTTTACCTGCCCGCGGCATCGTGCGCGGATGCAGAAGCGGTTTTATGAGCTGTGTGCCGGCATCAACTGCACGCCCGAGCAGTCGGCCCGGTACCGCCAAGCATACGCGGAAGGACGCGGGCCCGGCCAGCAGATTCACGAACTGCAGGCGAACACCTCCCTCGATTGCCGCTGGCGGGGGCCGGTGCTGCGGCAGGTCGAATGCAGGCCGTGCCAGGCTTCGGGACAGTCCAGGTTCGTCGATGTCCACGCCTGTCAGCAGTTCGGGCAGTGTACGCTGCACAATGCGGGCGTTCGTCGTGACGGAGCCGCTTCCCCGCTCGTGAGCGTCTGCGCGACCTGCCCGACTCGGCTGCAGAAACCGCCCGCAACGACGGCGCTACCCGCTCCAGAACAAAGAAATCCGCCGCGGCAGAATCTCGTTTTCAACTTTCGTGGCAATCCGGGCGACTGTCTGCAGGATTCCTTTCGCGGGGCGAGCGCGTTTCTCGTCTGTGGCGGGCCCTCTCTGCGGGAACTGGATCTGTCGTTGCTGAATCAGCGGGGCATCGTCATTGCCGCGGTCAATCAGGCGGCGGCGACTCACGTTCGCCCGCATCTGTGGTTCACCGTCGATGCGCCGCGGAACTTTCACGAGGCGATCTGGCGCGATCCCGCAATCGCCAAGTTCACCAAGCGGAAGTACTCGAACCACTCGATCCGCACGCGGCAGGGGAACGAATGGAAAGACGCCGTCGGCGTCTGGCCGCGGCACTTGCCGAACTGCTGGTATTACGAGCACGTTTCGGAGTGGAAGCCGCAGGAGTTCCTCACCTCGCCGCGCCCGACCTGGGGAGTGACAGTCGCACCGAACGCCCGCAGCTGCATGCTCGTCGCGCTGCGGCTGCTCTACTGGCTGGGATTTCGCCGGGTGATTGTGATTGGGGCGGATTTTCAGATGACCGCCGACGATCCGTATGCGTTCCACGACCCGGCGAACGATGCGAAAGCCCGCAGCAACAATCGGCTCTACCACACATTGAACGAGTGGTTCAGTGAATTGCGGCCACACTTCGCCGAGTACGGTTATGAAGTCCTCAACGCGACTCCCGGCGGCCAGTTGAACGCATTCCCCCGGGTTTCTTTTGAAGAGGCGGTGCGGCAATGCACGAGCAGCGTGCCGCTGGTCGAGACGGTCGTGGGGCATTACCGATGATTTACGTCGGCAAAGGTCCGTCCGCCGTGCATGCCGTCGCGGCGATTCGTGAACGCGGCGACCTGGTCGCGACCGTGAACGATGCGGGAAGCCTGTTTGACGGCGGGATCGACTTCGCGTTCTTCGCCGATGTGGAGATGCTCGAACGGGCCCGCCCGCTGTGGCCGCGGATGAAGACGATCGTGCTGCCGTCGCGGCTGCACCAGCACTTCCGCCGCAGCCGACTGACGGCTCGCGATGTGCCGGGCCTGCCTCACGATCGGCTCGCGATCTATCCGTATCACGCGACCGGCCCGACGGAGCGGCAACTGCGTGCGGCAATCGCCGCGGGCCAGATCCCGCTCTACTGCACCGCCGTCGCCGGGCTGTTCTGGATGGCGCAAGCGGGACATCGCGAGTTCCACTGCTACGGCTTCGACGGCGGCAGTCACTACGCCCCCGGCCTCGGCTCGCCTGCCGACCCGACCGGCCGGATCTATGACCGCTACCGCCAGGCGATGGAGGCAATGGCCCGCATCGTCAAGGAGCAGTTCGGGGCGGGGGTGTGGTTCCATGCGGATGAGGGCACGTAGGGGCGGTGTGTGTGCCGTAACTCGGCATGAGCATCGAACAACATACATGTTCGTTCAGCCGCGTCCCAACGGGACGCGTGCATTCGATGCCCAACCCCGGGGGCGAACGTCCCGTTGAGACGCGGCTCAACGTTGGGGGGGCTTTAATTCGAATACTGCGCCCATCCCTGCCGGGGTTTCCTTCGTCCAACCCCGGCCACGCGCACGCATACACATACAGGAGTGCGTCCATGAAGTTCGTCATCCTTGCCAAGGCGGAGTCGACGCGGCTGCCGGGGAAGAATTATCGGGCGTTCTCCGGGACCGATTCGCTGGTCGATGTGCTGATCGGGAAGCTGCTCGCGGTGACTCCTCCGGGGAGTATCTATCTGAGCTGCGAGGAGAACGCGAAGCGCACGGTCGCGGAGCGGTACGGGATTCACTTTCTGTTGCGGCCGCGGCGTCTGGCGACGCCGGAGGTTTCGCTCGAAGCGACCGTGCAGGGAGTCGCGAGGCAGGTGCCGCTCGGGTTGGGGGATGATCTCGCGTGGTGTCTTCCTACCGATCCGCTGTTTGCTGAGTTTCGCGAGGTCATCGCGGATTGGCGGCGCGTTCGGGCTGCCGGGCATGATTCGCTGGTGGTGGCGTACCGGGACGACTCGTTCCTCGTGGATGAGCAATTCGAGCCGCTCGGCTGGCGGACGCCGCCGCTGCCGCACAGCCGGCAGTTGCCCGCGAAGTATCGGCTGCATTTTCCGATCACGATTACCACGCGGGCGCTGGCGGAGGAAACCGGCCGCTGGATCGGCGACAGGCCAGCCTGGTATGTGAGCACCCGGCGGAGCATCGACATCAACACCGCCGCGGAGTTCCAGCTGGCCCGGCTCGCCTGTGCTTTGCAACAGGAGGACGCCGCGTGCCTGACGGTTTGACTCTGATTACCCCGACTTCCGATCGGCCGGCGGCATTTGCCCTGTGTGAGCGGTGGATGGCGAGACAGACGTATCGGGGGCCGCTCGACTGGATCGTCGTCGATGACGGGGCGGCTCGTGTGGTGCCGTCGCGCGGACAGCAGCACCTCCGCCGCGAACCGGCGAGCGATCCGCGGGGCAGCTTCGCGGGGAATCTGCTCGCGGGACTCACTACGGCACGCGACCTCCCGCACGAAAAAATTCTGTTCATCGAGGATGATGACTGGTATGCCCCCGACTATCTCGCGCTGATGTGCGACTGGCTGGAAGGGGCGGATATCGCGGGCGAGGCCCGGGCGCGGTATTACCATCTCCCCACGCGCCGCTGGATGCTGTGCCCGAACACCGACCGGGCGAGTCTCTGTCAGACGGGCATCCGCCGGGGGCTGCTGCAGCCGCTCCTCGATCATCTCACCGCGCATCCATCGACCTTTGTCGACATCCACCTGTGGAAGACCCTGGCCGCCGACGCGAGGCAACTCCTCTGGGGAGAAACGCTGCACAGCGTCGGCATCAAGGGGCTTCCCGGCAAGCAGGGGATCGGCATCGGCCATCGCCTCGGCGAAAGGCATCGCTGCGACACGGACGGCAGCGTCCTGAAGTCGTGGATGGGTGAGGACGCGGAGATTTATTTCGCGATGGGACGCAGCCTGGCCGGGAGCTTGCAGTAAGGAAAAGAACCACGAAAGACACGAAAGACACGAAAAGCGGAGGGGGGCAACAGGGGAGGTGGGACCGCCGATGACGCAGATTTTCGCAGATTGCAGGGGGGCACGCGGGTTGGCGACAGGAGCGTTTCTTGAATCGTGACCCACCGGAGCAGCGAGGAGGGAGGGGGCCACGAAAGCGATGAAGTACGCAAACGCATGAGAAGTTCTTTTTTCGTGTCTTTCGTGCTTTTCGTGGTTCTCTCTGCGTGGTTCCTTTTCCAGCGCGCATCGGTGATACGGACGACGGGGATCAACTCCGTTGCTCAAGGCGAGAGATGGAGGGGGCGATGAGCTTGATCGAAAAAGCGTGGGGGACGACGGAGGCGTTGATCGAGTTGCCGACGTTCTCGCAGCATCGTCTGCAGATCGCGCGGGGCGGGTACTGCTCGATCCACTTTCACGAGCGGAAGACGCAGGTTCTGGTCGTGCTCGAAGGCCGCCTGCTGTTGCGGCTGTTCGATCCGTGCGGACGGCCGCTGCACGTCGAATCGCTCGAACCCGGGGCGTGGGCGATGGTCGTCGCGCGGCTCAGGCATCAGTTCATCGCGGAGGAACCCTCGGTCGCGATTGAATGCTATTTCCCCGCGACACCTGCCGACCGGGTTGATGAGCACGACATCGTGCGGTTGTCAATCGGCGGAATGAACGAAGCGGACTGTGAAAGCTGAGCTTCCACAGTCCGCTTCTTGTCGACCTGCCGAATCTCACCCCGGCGAACTCACTTCTTCGGTCCCTCTGCGTGGACTTCCTCCGGCTTCTCGATCGGAGGCTCGTGAATCTCCTGTTCCATCGATGGCCGTTTTGAACGGGTGGGAGGTTCGATCCGCACCGGCTGGCCGGTTTCGGACGATTGATAGAGGCTGCGGATGATGTGCACATCGATCAGCCCTTCGACTCCGGAAGGCTCCGGATCTTTCCCGTCGAGAATGCATTGCGAGAAGTATTTCAGCTCGGGACCGAACTGGTCCCGTTTCGCGAACTCCTGCACGGTCGAGTCGCCGTCGATGGTGACGTAGTGCGTAATGGCGCTCGCATATGCGTAGGCGGGATCGACGCGCAGGTCTCCCTTTGTGCCGACGACGCGATAGGTCGAGACGTTGGCGGCGCCGAAGCTGGTGGTGAACGACGCCAGCCGTTCGTTCGGGAAGCGGAGAATGGCGGTCGTCATCTCATCGACTTCCTTGAAGCGCTCGTCTCCCGAATTCGCGGAGAACGCCATCACTTCGATCGGCTCGTCCTGCAAGAGATAGCGGGCCGCATTGAGGCAGTAGATGCCGATGTCGTAGAGCGTGCCGCCGCCGGTTTCGGACTGGAGGCGGATGTCCCCTTCCTTCACGTTCATCGTGAAGACCGAATTGAAGATCCGCGGTTCGCCGATTTCCCTGTTCCTGCAGATCTCAATCGCCCGCAGGTTCGCCTCTTCGAAGTGCAGCCGATAGGCAATCATCAGCTTTACATTGTTCACCTCGGCAGCGTGGATCATCTTTTCGCATTCGTCCTCGGTGACCGCCATCGGCTTTTCGCAGAGGATGTGAATGCCCGCCTCGGCGGCGCGGACCGTGTATTCGCAATGCAGGTGATTCGGGAGCGCGATGTAGACGGCATCGATGTCGCCGCTTTTCAAAAGCGCATCGTATTCGTCGTACGAGCACGTCTTCTTCACCCGATACTTCTCACTGAGCTCTTCGAGCTTCTTCGGATCGTCGGAGACGAGAGCGGCAAGCTCCGTGTTTTCGGGAACGTTCTCGAAAGCCGGCAGGACGGCGACCTGGGCGATGTGCCCCAGCCCGACGACGGCATAACGAATTTTCTTCCGGCTCTCGCCGGCTGACGGTGACTGCTGATTCACGGAGCACTCCTTTTCGCGGTGCGAAGGCGGCGTTGAACGACTCTCGCCTCGGGCATCACTTGAGGCCGAGGGCTTTGCGGACACGGGCGGTGATCGACTGGCGAATCGTGAACATCTCCCCCCACGGGTCGGCATCGAGTGACCGAAGCCGTCCCGGCAGGTTCCTGACGTGGAAGTGATTCGGCAGCAGGTTCGGCGTCAGCTCGTCCCACGCGAGGGGGACCGAGACCGGCGCGCCGGCACGGGCGCGGGGCGAATAAGGCGCGACCGCGGTCGCTCCCCGATCGTTGCGGAGATAGTCGAGATAGAGCTTTCCGCGACGGGCCGCTTTCGTCATGTTCGTCGTGTACCGGTCGGGTGCATCGGCGGCAAAGCGCTCGGCAAAGGCTTTCGCACACGCCTTGACTTCATCCCAGCCGTGCCGGCGCTGCAGCGGCAGCACCAGGTGCAATCCCTTCCCTCCGGTCGTCTTCACGAACGAGACCAGTCCGATTTTTTCGAGCTGCTCGCGCATCGCATGGGCGGTTTCGACGACCTCTTTCCAGGGAAACTCGGGATCGGGATCGAGATCGAAAATCATGCGGTCGGGCTTGTCGGGAGCATCGGCCTGCGCTCCCCACGGATGAATCTCCAGCACTCCCATCTGCACGAGCGACACCAGATCGACCGTCGTCTTCAGCACGACAAAACGCACCGTGCGCCGCTTCTCTTTAATCGAGACGGTTTGCAGGTTCTCCGGCATTCCCGCCTGCGCGTTCTTCTGGAAGAAGCATTCCTGGTGCTCTCCGGAGGGACAGCGGAGCAGCGCCACCGGCCTGCCGGCGACGTGCGGTAGGATCCAGTCGGCGACTTCCATGTAATACGACGCGAGGCCGAGCTTGGTGATCCCCTGTTCGGGATAGAGGACACGCTCGGGATTCGTCAGGCGAACTCCCGCGGGGAGCTCCGCCAGCTGATGCGATTCATCCGCCACTCCGTCTCCTTCGCTTGCGGAACTCACGCTCTTTTGCGAACGGCGTTCGCTGCCCTGGCGCGACGAAGTCGCGGACGCAGCGGACTTCCTGCTGGAGCCTTGACTCTTCGCGGCGTTGTCCTTCTTTGCGCCATCGGTACTGGCAATCGCGCGGGGAGATTCGCTGAGCGGGATGTCGCGGACGATGCTGCGGGCCGGTTTGTCCTCGCGGAACCCCTGGAAGGAAGGATGCCGCAGCAAGCCGCCCCGCGTCCAGTTGCTGAACTCGACCTGAGCGACGAGTTGCGGCTTGACCCAGCGGGTGCCGTGACCGCCATCGTGTGTTGACAGGTCGGCGAAGGGGCTCTCACGCTGCTCGATCTTGCCGAGCCGTTTGCGGATGTCGAGCAGCATCTGATCGTTGAAGCCGGTGCCGACCCGGCCCGCGTAGATCAGATCGCCTTCGCTGTCATAGTAGCCCACCAGGATCGCCCCGAGTCCTTTTCGCGACGCGGTCGGATCGGTGAAGCCGCCGATGACGAATTCTTCCCGCCGCACGCATTTCGTCTTGATCCAGTCGCGCGAGCGGCCGCCGACATACGGACGGTCGCGACGTTTGGAGACGACCCCTTCCAGTCCCTTGCGGCAACATTGCCGCAGAAAGTCGGGCCCCTTCCCGATGACGTGATCGCTGTAGCGGAACTTCGCATCGGGGGCGAGAGATTCAAACAATTCGGCGAGCAGCTGCTTGCGCTGTTCCAGCGGAACGCCCCGCAGGTCGTAGCCGTCGAGAAACAAGAGATCGAAGCAGTAGTACAGCAGGTCATTGGTGCGGCGTTCGGAGAACACGTTCTGCAGGGCCTGAAAGCTGCTGATGCCGTTCGCTTCGAGCGCCACGACTTCGCCATCGAGGACTGCATTCCGCACCGGGAGCGAGCGGGCGAAGGTGGTGAGCTCGCTGAACCGGTCGCTCCAGTCCTGCTGGTTGCGGCTGATCATTCGGGCTTCGCCGTCTTCGATCACGCAGAGCATCCGATAGCCGTCGAGCTTGATTTCGTGGAGCCAGCGGTCGCCGTCCGGAGCCTGCGAATCGAGCGTCGCCAGTTGCACTTCCAGTTTCTGCGGCCGCTTCGCCCGGCGGGCTCCCTTGAGGGAAGCCAGCGAGGGCGCCGACTTTGTCCGGGTGGCGGAGGTCGAGGACTTTGTCTTGACGGTCTGCCTTGCGGAGGAAGCGGCTTTCGCACCGTCGTTTTTCGCGGAACCCTCTCGCGGCGGGGTTTCCCGTTTCGCGGAAGTGCTGCGTGTTTCGGTCGGCGCGTCGGTCTCGGCGGGGAGTGATTTGCCGCTCACCACACTTTGCGGCAGGGCTTCGAGAACGTCGTATTCGTCGTGAGGGCGTGCCGAGTCGTCCCGCTCCTTGATGAGCAGCCAGTTCTTCGAGCGTTCCCCGCGCTTCCCGTCGCGCATGCGGACGAGCGTCCAGCCCCCCTGCAGCTTCTCGCCGTCGAGAGTGAGCTTGATCTTTCCCGCGGCATACGCGGCCGCGGGGTCTTCCTCACAGGTCCAGGTTCCCTGATCCCAGATGATGACGGTGCCGCCGCCGTACTCTCCCGCGGGGATGGTTCCCTCGAAGTCACCGTATTCGAGCGGATGATCCTCGACCTCGACAGCGAGACGTTTCTCGGCGGGGTCGAGGCTCGGGCCTTTGGGGATGGCCCAGCTCTTCAGAACGCCGTCCATCTCCAGGCGGAAGTCGTAATGCAGATGGCTCGCCTGGTGTTTCTGGATGACGAAGCGATGCTGATTCGTCTTGCGCGACCGCTTTCCTTTCGGTTCTGGAGTCCGCGAAAAGCGGCGTTTACGACGGTATTCGGTCAAAGCCACAGATACTCTCCTCCCGGTCCGCGAGGGGAATGCGAATTCTCCTCGCCCGTGCTTCTGCCCGTGATGATCCGTCCGCTGACTCCGCCTCCCGGGAATCGGCGAGCGGCAATGGCGAGTCCCGCAGCCAGCTTCACAAGCATCAGGAATGCCCGTGCGAGACGTCGCCCGCCTGGATGAAGTGCACTTCGCATGCCAAGGCGACAGGGCAGGGGGAAGGCGATGTGCTCGCGCCCGCTTCCTTCGCAGCCTCACTCGGCGGTGTGTTGCGACGCGCGTTCGCGGACGCCGGCGCAGTCGCGGCAGATCACTTCCACGAACTCGGCTCCGAGAAAGATGGCGACGCTCGCGTAATAGACCCACAGGAGCACCGCGATGAAGGAACCGACGATTCCGTAGGCGCTGTACTTGTCGCCAATCACAAAGGCGACCAGCAGCTGCTGCCCGATTTCCCAGACGACGGCGACAAGCAGTCCCCCCGCGATCGCTTCGCGCCAGCGGACGGTCGTTCGCGGAAAGAACTTGTAGATCGCCGCGAACAGCAGAGTGTTCAGGGCGAGCGCGAGGCCGAGTTGTCCGAAGTGCCAAAGGGTCTTGCCGGCGGGGAGCAGCTCGACGTACTCGCGGACTCCCGCGAGCACCATGTTCAGCAGGAAGACGACGACGATCAGAAACCCCACGCCGAGGAGCACGAGGAACGCCTGCAGCCGATCGTAGAGCGTGCGCTTGATGGTGCCGATGATGCCGGTCTGCTGCCGCGGCGCTTCGACCCGCCAGATGCGATCGAAGATCGCATCAAACTGCGTGAAGAAACCGATCGCACCGAAGAGGAGCGTCAGCAGTCCCAGTGGTCCGCCGACCGCGGCTCCCGCTTCGATGCCGGACAAAAGCTGACTGAGCTGCTCCGCCAGCCAGGGAGAGGCGTTCTGCTCGGCAAAGTCAATCAGCTGCTGCTGGGCGTCCTTCGCCTGGGGGAGAAAGCGCATCACGAAGCCCAGGCCGGCGATCAGCACGAGGCAGAGGGGGAACAGCGAGAAGGCGGCATAGTAGGCCATCGCCGCACTCATCAGGCTGCCGTCGTCCTCGCTCCACTGGTTGAGTGTCGTCCTGAGGGTCTGCCAGATTTTGCCGACGGAAAGCCAGGCCACGCCCATTCTCCTTCGCTTCAGCGACTGCGGATTGCAGGTCTTCGAGCAAGGGGAGTGCCGCGGACGGGGAAACCTGACCGAAGCTCGCTTCCCGCCCGCTTCACAGCGCGAAAACGATGCCTGCGAAACGCGCAGCGGCGGTTCACGTCACCTCCAGGGAGGATTGATGAAGGCGAGTGCGGCGGTCGTCCCTTATGGTCATTCGGCGAGCATGAGTTCCGGGTGTGCAGTCTGGTCAGCTGCGAACCAGATTCGTCTTCTGCGCAGAAAAAAACGCTGGAGGAGCAGCCGTAGCCACTCCCCAGCGTTTCAAGGGGTTCTGCGGGGATCCGCAATGCGGAATGTCTGGTTCGTCAGCCGTGTCGGGTGAACGGCAACTTAGAAGGAGTACGCCGGGTTGCGGGTATCGAAGTCGATGTCGGTCAGACCGACGTTCACGCGGACGTTCGTATAATTGTACTCTTCGATGAGCGGCGGTTGTCCGCCGGCGGTCGTCGGCCAGCCGAACTGCTCGACCCGGATCGGAAGATTCGACTGCTTGTCGAAGTAGACCCGCGTCATGTGGAAGGTCACATTCTCCCGCTGCTGTGCGTGGCTGGTTTCGATCATCTTTGTTTCGACCGTCCCGATCTTCGCGTTCGGGAAGTAGCGGACTTTGACGTCGGGGACGTGCAGTTCCCGCTCCCACTGGGCGATGATCGTGTCGAGCATCTTCGCCATGCCGATCGCGGTAATCGGGTAGCGGCTCTCGGCCATCGCTTCGTTCGAAGTCGGGGCGAGCGCGACCGTTCCCGCCAGCGAGCGGATGCCCCGCTCATGCGCGAGCAGCTTGCCCTGGTTGGCGCCTTCGACGTAGATCACTTCGCGGCCGGCGTGCGGCGAGACGTATTGCAGGTAGACGCTGAACGGCTCTTCGCGGAGTTTCATGTCCATCGTCTGCTGGACCTGCCGCCCGCGGACCATCTCCCGCTTCACAAAACGGGCGGAGTAGTCGCGGACACTCGCCAGTTGTTCGCGGCTCTGGCGGGCCATTTTCAGCGCGGGCTGCAGAGGATGCGAATCCGCGACGGAGGCACCGAGGCGCGTCGCTTCGCCCGCATTGGTGGCGATCGGAGTCGCTTCGGGCTGCTTGCCGCGCTCCCGCCGTTTCTCCTTCGACTCGACGCCGTCACTCCAGACGAGCAGCGTGCCGCACGCGATCAGACTCGCTCCCACGAGAAGCCGGCATCCTCGTTGCCGCCCCCCGCTCACGCCGCGCGTGTTCCGGGTATGCTCCATCAGGTCACCTTCCTTAATCGAAGACTCATCAGCCTCGTTGTCGCGGCGATGCACACTCCGAGGGAAGCTCCGCTGTCCGCAAGAGCTTTCCGCGCGACTGCCGCGCAACGGTTCCTGAATCACATATCGACCAGGGGTTCCGTCGCTTCCGCAGAGTTCCCCGGGGGACAGAAACTCTTGCGTGCTTTGACGTACTCGTGCGTTCCGGAGGAGCGGCAGAAAATGCCGGACCGGCGCAGGCCCGGATCTCGCCGTGAGTACACTCCAGCTGCAGATCGCAGAGTCGCAAAGTTTGCGTGACCTGCAAACTTGTTCGTTGTTCCCCGCTTGAGCGGCAGGGTTTATCCCTGCCGACTTTCATCGACATCCGCAATAGCCTGCCGACCGACCCGGGCAGGACGATTTTCATCCGCAGATTACGCAGATGTTCGCAGAGGGATTACAGGATTGTGGAGTGAAAAAGCCCGGCGGATAGGAACACAGCCGGCAGGGGGATCCCTGCCGGCTGCTGGCCGGTACTGCTTACAAAGAGAGAACCACGAAAGTCCGGGGTGGCTCGTCTTGCGGATGTCCAAAAGCAGACGGCGGGGATAAACCCCGCCGCTCAGGAGGGAGTATTGCTTACCGCGTCTTTCGCTGGAACGACTGGAAGACGTCAGCGAGCACGCGATCGGCGAGGCGACTGATTTCTTCCACGATCAGCGGTTCCGCTTCCGGGAGGAGCGGCGACATCTCCGGCTCATAGCCGCCGTACTGGTACGATGCTGCCGTGCAGATATAGCCCAGGTGGCCGTTCGCATAGCCGACGACGATCGGAATCGCACGGTCGGCAATCGCCTTCTCGATCTGGAAACCGTATTCCACCATCGGCTCGCCCGGGATCGTCAGGAACAGGAAGTCCCCGACCCGCAACGCCTGCATGTCGCACGCCAGCTTCTCGCGCTTGCCCGGCAGTTCGATGGTGCTGCTGGCGCTCTTGATCGGATAGATCGTCTGCCGCTTCGCACGCTGCTCGCGGACGACGCTCCGGTCGGCGGCACGAACGACCGCGCAGCCCAGCCCGCGGCCGGTCCATTTGATGTCCGCCTCATCACCACAGCGATAGGGAATGCCCGGCAGATTCGGGCGGATGTCCCCCGCGCATCCCTGCAGGAAAAGGGCCTTCGTCGTCGGGCCGTAAACCGACTCGACGAAAGTCTGCGCTTCGCCGGGGAAGTCTGCACTGATCTTCGGGTAGCCCTGCGGGAACGGCGGCGTGTACTTGTCTCCCCAGGTGAAGACGCAGGGATGACAGACTGCGTGCATCAGGATCGCGAGCGGTTCGAGGCTCTTCCCGTCATCGAAGCGGAGCACCTTCACGCGATGGTCGCAGGGGCCATTCGGATTCAGACGGACGAGCGAACGGCCGTTGACGACCTCCCGGCGATTGATGTTGAAATCGATCGTGTCCTCGCTGTAGCCGATCGTCGCCGGCCGCATCTCCTTCGCCGCGGCAGCGGCGGCGGCGCGAATCTTCGCGACCACTCCCTTCGCCCATTCGGGCTCGTTCGCCCAGCCCGGCCCCGAGTGGTTGTGCGACGAGGCGACCAGAATGTTCTCCGCCGGAGTGCCGGTCGATTCCGCAACCGCTCCCCGGATCGCCGCGACCATCGGACTGGGAGAGTTGATCAGGTCAAACGTGACGATCGCGGCTTTGGTATCGCCGTTATCGAGCAGCAGAATCCCTGCGCGGAGCGGATCGCGGACCCCGTGCGTCGGCCGGACGTGCCCGACGACTTTCGTATCGTCGGCAGGAGTGATATCGACCTTCGCCGCGCTGACGCGCAGGTTCGACTCGACGGGGAACTGGAACTCCGACTCCGCCGCAGCGATTCCGGATTGCACAAACACGCACGCCGCCGACAGCACGAGCAGGCACCATTTCATGGGGCAGATCCCTTCGTTGAACGGGGGTGACGCCGAATCAACCACCGCCCGTCGGTTCACGCGACGGCCGGCGATGTGGAATGACTGACATTGACGTTAGCCGGAGAACCCGCCGGTCGCAAGGAGGAGTAGGCTGGAGGCTGGGGACTGGAGACTGGAGTTGACGGGGTGATGGGTGATGGGGGGCCTTGCCGCGTTGGCGAGGATGCGGGCAGGGAGAATCGACCGCGACAGCGGCCTTACGTTGAGCCGCGTCCCATCGGGACGCGTGCCCCCGGGGCTAATTATCGAATGCGCGCGTCCCGATGGGACGCGGCTAAACGTTGTGGAATGTTATGAACATTGTCAGGGTTCGTGGAGTGCTATGTGAAGTGTTGCAGGGAACATTCATAGGAAATGAACTTTCTATGAAACACTGTGTGACATGCCCGCCGACACACGACCGCGAACACTCATTGCGAATCTTTCCGCCGATGTGCGCTCCACCCGTCCTAAAGCCTATAGTCTAAAGCCTACTCCCCCCCCGTCAGCTTGGGGTGCTCCAGCAGGCGGCGGAGGACTTCGATGTCGGCGGGTTTCACCAGGTGCTCGTCGAATCCTGCCGCGCGCGACTCGTGGCGGTCTTCCATCGTTCCGTATCCGGTGAGCGCGACCAGCAGGATTCCGGCATTCTCCGGGTTGGCCCGGATCTGCCGGGCGACTTCGATGCCGCTCATTCCCGGCAGGCCGATGTCGAGCAGCACCAGTTGCGGTCGCGTTAATTCGATGGCGGCGAGTGCGCCCGGGCCGTCGGACGCGACGGTGACGTCGTGCGGCCCGAGTTTCATGAGCAGCATCCGCAGCACCGTCGTCGCGGCCCGGTTGTCGTCCACCGCGAGAATCCGGTAGCCCTGCTGCAGGGCCGAACGCTCCTGAACGGCATGTTCAATTCCGTCACGCGAGAGAATCGGCAGCCGCACGATAAACTCGCTCCCCTGGGCGGTCCCTTCGCTCCGCACCGAGACCGTGCCGTCGTGCATTTCGACGAGACTCTTCACGACGGTCAACCCGATTCCCAAGCCTCCCTGCGAACGATCGATCGCCCGGTCTCCCTGGGTAAACAGGTCGAAAACGTGCGGAAGAAGCTCGGGCTCGATCCCGATCCCGTTGTCGCGGATATGGACGGTGACCTGTTCTCCTTCGACTTCCGCCGTCATCCAGAGATGTCCCGAGGGAAGCGTATACTTCGCCGAGTTGTTGAGCAGGTTCGCAAAGACCTGCGTCAGCCGCACCGGATCAGCCTCGAGCCAGATCGGTTCCGCGGGGAGCGAGCGCGTCAGCTCGTGATGCTGCCCGTCGATCAGGGGGCGGGCGGTTTCGATTGCCTGTGAGAGGACTTTTGCCAGCTCGACCGGCTGTTTGCGAAGCTCGATCTTGCCACGCATGATCCGTGAGACGTCCAGCAGATCATCGACGAGCCGCACCAGATGATCGACCTGTTCGCGCATGAGGCCGATCAGTTCCTTACCCGGTTGTTCGAGGTCGAGCAGCTCGAGACCGCTCCGGATCGGCGCCAGCGGATTGCGGAGCTCGTGTCCCAGCATGGCGAGGAATTCGTCCTTGCGGCGGTCGGCGTGCCGCAGTGCTTCTTCCGCCTCCTGCCGTGCCGTGACATCGACGCAGACCGCCACCACCGATTTCACCTGGCCATCGGGACCGCGCATGCCGGAGACGCTGTTGTTCACCCAGACCACGGTGCCGTCCGGACGCAGATAGCGCTTTTCGATGATGTAAGGCTCTCCATCGCGGACGATCTTTTCGAAGAGCGGCACGTTCCAGGCGAGATCGTCGGGATGGCTGACGTCGGAGAGCCGAAGCTGGAGCAGCTCCTCCCGCGTTCGCCCGAGGATTTCACAGTAGCGGTCATTCGCCATCAGGAAGCGGCCCGACACATCCATCTCGGCAAAGCCGGCGATGGACTGACTGATGATCCCGCGGTAGCGTTCCTCGCTTTCCCGCAGGGCATCCTCCGCCTGTTTGCGGGCGGTGATGTCTTCGTGGAACAGCACCACTTCCTGAACCTCGCCGGCCGCGTTCTTGAGTGGATAGGCAACCGCGGCGACCCAGCGCCGCCGCATCTCCGGAAGCGTTTCGCCAGAAAAGATCTGATGCGGGTCGTAGTCGATCGCGGGGATGACGATCGATTCGCCGGCGGCCGCGCGTTGCAGGTACGGGATGATCCCTTTCGCTTCCAGTTGCGGGTCGGTGAAGAGGTTGTAATCGGCCAGCCGATCGAACGTGATGCCCCACAGGGCCTCCCAGGTCCTGTTGACGCGGAGCGTTCGCCCGTCCGGGGAAAAAATCTGAATGCTGAAGGGGGCCTGTTCCATCAGGGCGCGGAACCGCTGTTCGCTCGCGCGGAGCCGGTCGGCTGCTTCGCGGTGTTCAGTGATGTCGATGCCGATGCCCACCATATTCGTCGGCTGTCCGTGCTCGTCATAAAAGACTTTTCCCTTTCCCGCCATCCAGCGCACCCTGCCGTCGGGCCACACGATGCGGAACTCCGCATCGTAGGGGGTGTGTTGTTCGATGGCGGTTTGAACGGTCTGCCGTACCATTTCGAGGTCGTCGGGATGAATCACCCGGAGGAATGTGTCCGCGGTGCGGTCGAACTGCTCGGGGGTGAGGCCGTGCAGGCTGATCAGGTTCTCCGACCAGATCAGTTCGTTCGTCTGGATGTTCCAGTCCCAGGTGCCCATCCGCACGGCTTCCATCGCCAGCCGCAATCGCTCTTCACTGGTCGCCAGTTGCTGGAGCGTGCGGGCGCGTTCGGTGATGTCCTCCTGCACGCAGACCCAGTGCGGCCGTCCATCCAGCTCGACGGCGGTGATGCGGGCCTGGGTCAGGAAAAGTGTGCCGTCCTTCTTGCGATTGTGGAACTGGCCCCGCCACATTCCCGACTTTCGCAGCTGGGCGAGGACCTCGCCGACAATCCGGGCATTCTCTTCGGCGGGATAGGCGTTCTGCACGGTCACGTGCTGGCCGACGAGCTCCCCGCGCTCATAGCCGAAAATCGCGTCCTGGGCCGGATTGGTATAGAGGATCGTTCCCTTTTCGTCGGTAAGGAGGACCCCTTCCGCCATACTTTCGAGGACGCGGGAGTGGATGTGCAGAGTCTTTTCGGCTTTCTTCTGCTCGCTGATGTCGATCGCCCAGAAGCTGCCCCGCGTCGGGTCTCCTTCGAGCGGCGCGCCGCCGATGAGAATCGGAAAGCGGGTACCGTCGCGGCGAATCCACTCGCGCTCGGCCGGAGCGGCGGCGCCGGCCGAATCGAGCGCGGTCGAACCGGCCCAGGGGGGAACTGCCCCGTTGCCTTCGCGCAGCTCCGGCGGTGTCAGGTCGCTCCAGTGGACGTGGCGGCCGAGAATCTCGTCGCGGCGATAGCCGATCATCCGCAGCAGCAGGTCGTTGGCGTCGGTGAGGAATCCTTCGCTGTCCCAGAAGCCGATGCCGATCATGTTCGACTGAACGACGCTGCGGAGCCGCGCTTCGCTCTCCTGGAGGGCGGTTTCGGTCAGCTTCAGGTCGGTCCTGTCGCGGAGGATGCGGGCGAACCCGCGGAGCTCGCCGCTTTCGCTCCGGAGCGGGGTGGTGATGTCGCTGGCCCAGAAGCGGGAACCATCCTTGCGGACGAACCAGCGATGCTCTTCGCTCCGCCCGGTTGAAAGCGCCTGCTGAAGTTCCTGTTCGAGGGCCCCGACCTGAATGTGTTCGAGCACCCAGAGGCGATACAGCGGCTGTCCGAGAATCTCGGCTGCGGAATAGCCGAGGAGCCGTTCGGCGGTGCGGGTCCAGGTCTGAACGCGGCCGTCCGCATCGACGGTCAGCAGGGCGCAATCCGGAAGGTTCTCCGCCAGGAGAGAAAGAAGATCCCCCTCGCTGGCGGCCGACACAGGCAATGGCTCGTACGCCATAGACGTCTACATTGAATTTGAAGTTGACGCATGCACGAGATGGGAAATGCGCGGATCATTGGGGGCAAGATCCGCTACGTCAAGAATGCATTGTAGCCGCGCGGCCATCCCCGGCGAAATGCCGGCTCCTCTGGAGCCCGCCTTAATGATTTCCCCGGTTGCCGGGCGGTGGGCGATTCGCCCGGCACGCAGCGCAGCAAGACGTCTCCCGCTCTGCATTCGGTGGCGGAGCATGTTTCCCGTCAGAACCGTGTTCGCCAGGGGAAGAATTCTCTTTCGGAAAGGACGTCACCGGCCGCCGAGGCTGGGGTCCAGACCGCGAACGCAGTGCGGGCAGTCCACCTTGCCCGTTCCGCGACAGTTCCCGCAGGGAGAGTAAACGGTTCGCGTTCGCGTCTGGATACGGGTGGTCGTGCCGGCTCCCAGGACGACGTTGTAACTCTCCTTACTGCCGACTCGGCCGGTGAGGCAGCCACGGGCAGGACAGGTCGCGACTGCCGAGCCGCCGCAGGCGTTGCAACTGCGATCTTCCAGCGCCCACTGTCGACCGGGAGTCGCAAGGTTGACCTGAATGGTCGGGCTGTAGATCCGGATCATCGCGACCGAGGGACTGACCGCCGCATCGACGTCGGGCCATTCGAGCGGGGCGCCGCCGGCCCCGGGAACAACGTCCGGAAGATGCTGTTGCAGAAAGGCGAGGGCATGGGGACTCGGGATACCGCAGCCGTACTTGCCGCTGTTCGCTCCCAGTAGTGCCGAGCCAATACCTGCAAAATGGACAGCGACGACCGTCCCGGACTGGTCGCTCACGGGACCGCCGCTGTTGCCTGCGTTGGTTACGGCATCATACAGGACGCGTTCCTGGTTCTTCCCCTGAAAGCCGGTAATCGCGCCCCGCGTCGACTTGAGAGAGTCGCCGAGCAGGTCGGACTGCGGATAACCCAACAGCATCACATCCATCCCGCGGCGGGGGAACTCCGCATGGAGTACGAGCGGGGGAGCCTGAAGGTTCTTGCAGGATAAGAGCGCCAGGTCAAGCTCCTCACTGCGGGCGACCACCGTGGCCTCCAGTTCGGTCTTCCCGTCCGCCGGATCAAGGACCTTGAACGTCTCGCCCCCTTCGACAACATGCCGGTTCGTCAGCAGATACCCCGGATGAACGACGAAGCCCGTGCCCGAGCCGATATTGATCGACTCGCCGTGAGCCTGCTGTTTCGTGCGCTCCTTCTCGTCCGCATCGAGGTAGAGCGGCATGTACAGCCAGCCGACCGCACGTTCGCTGGCCTCGCCGCGACCTGCAGTGAGCGCCTCGGCATAAAGCGAGCTCGCTCGCTTTACGACCGAGGGGGCGACGTTCAGCTTCCGGAGCTGCGCCTCGCGAATCAGACGCCCCAGGTTGTGAGTCACTTCCGGCAGTTTCGAGGCCCGCTTCAGGGCCTCTTCCCAGTGGGCAACCGCCACGCCGTAGTTCCGGTTGCGGACTTCCGTCAGCGCGAGGTTGTTCAAGAGTGAGATGTGTCCCGGCTGGCGCAGCAGTGCCGTCGCGAAATGCCGCTTCGCCGTCGGAGCATGATTGGCGACTAACGGTGTATTCAGCATTCCCAGCAGAAAGTCGGCACGAATTCCGTCGGGATCGGCACTGCTGGCTCTCTGGAGCAGCAGTCGGACCTCGGGATAGTTCCTCACAGCGATCAACTCGAGCGCACGCTCGATCAACTGGTCGGCCTCATCGGTCGCCTGCTGCCGCTCCTCGGGCGTGACCCACTTCTTTCCCAGTCGGACCAGCCCCTTGTCGGCGGACTCTTTCCACTGGGCCAGGCGGGCACGCGCGGCAGCTTTCACTCCGGTTGGCAGCGAGGGCTGGGCGAGGAAGGTTTCGTACAGAGCCACCGCCTCGGCGGCGGTCCGGCAGCGTTCGGCATCACGTTCGACCGCATCCATCGCCTGCTGATCGGTCCCCGGCAGCAGTGCCGACTCCTGCGCCTGCACTACCAGCAGTGTCAGGCCGAATGCGAAGGTCGCAAAGAGCAGGATCAACCGCCGCCTGGAACGATGCATATCTCTCGGATCTCCGGTGTCGATTCGCGGATGAAAAAGAACGCCTCTTCGCTATCTTTTCTATACCCACGCTCCCGACCCATTACCCCGGGAAAAACCGGGCACTTGCCGGAAATAGCCGAAATTGACTAGATGTCGCGGCCGGAGGTAATCCGTGGGAGCGATTCGAGGCAGCGAATTTCTCTCGTGCGGAACTCCGCGGGAAGCGTTCGTGGCTGCTTGCCGCGGCCTCGGTCGGCGGCGATGATGGCGGCATGCAAACCCTCGCCGCAGAAATCTGGCCGGTCCTCGCGCTCTCTCTCTGGGTTTCGGGGGCGGCTGTCACGATCAGCAGCCTCGTCGGCGTGCCGCTGGGAATTCTCCTCGGCCTTAGCGAGTTCCCCGGGAAGGGGTTCGTGCGGGCACTCGTCCTCACCGGTATGGCCATCCCCCCCGTCATTGTGGGGCTGGTCCTGTATATTCTCCTCTCCCGTTCGGGGCCGCTCGGCGGTTGGGAATGGCTCTTCACCCCGCGGGCGATGATTCTGGCGCAGGTCATTCTCGGGTTGCCGTTCGTCGTCGGGATCACCATGACCGCCGCGGAAGCGCTTCCCCGCGAACTGCTGTTTCAGTTGCGGAGCCTGGGGGCGACTCCCTGGCAGGCCCGCTGGACGCTGCTTACCGAAGCGCGGCCCGGGGTGCTTCTCGCCCTGGCAACCGCGCTGGGCCGCAGCCTCTCCGAAGTCGGGGCGGTGTGGCTGGTCGGCGGGAACATTGAGGGGCATACCCGTGTGCTGACGACCGCGATTGTGCTCGAAACGAGTCGCGGCCGGTTCGCCGTCGCGCTCGCTTTCGGGGCGGCCCTCCTCTCGCTGGCGCTGCTGGCGAACGTGGCCATTGTCCGGTTGCAGGGGCGGGCGTTCTCGTGACCGATTCACCCTTTCTTTACCGGCTCGACGGCATCCGTCGCCTGCTGGGGCCGGAGTTCACGCTGGCGATCGACCGCCTGGAGATTGCCGCGGGAGAAACGCTCTGCATTGTCGGCCCGACGGGGGCGGGAAAGACGACGCTGCTGCGTCTCCTGACGGGGCTGGAATCGCCTGACCAGGGGGAGGTGCAGTTCGCGCAGTCCCGGTGGGGGAGACAAGTCCCCGCCGCAGACGTGCTCCGCTCGATCGTGCTTGTTCCCCAGCGGCCGATCATGCTCGCGCGGAGCGTCCGGGCAAATGTCGAGTACGGGCTCCGCCTGCGGAATGTGGCTTCGAGCGAGCGCAGCCGGCAGATGCTCAAACGCCTGGGGCTTGAACGGCTTTCCGGACAGTCCGCGCGAACGCTCTCCGGCGGACAGATCCAGCTGGTCGCACTGGCGCGGGCACTGGTTCTGGAACCAAAGGTCCTCCTGCTGGATGAGCCGACCGCCAATCTCGATCCCGCGTACGTGCGGCTCATTGAGGACGTGCTGCGCGAGTTCCGCAGCGAGCATCAGACGACGTTCGTCTGGGCGACGCACAATCTGGGACAGGTGCAGCGCGTCGCCGACCGGGCCTGCTTGCTGCTCGACGGCCGGATCGTCGAGACGGCCCCGGTCGAGCCGTTCTTCAAGAACCCGCGCGACCCCCGCACCCGGGCGTTTGTGGAAGGGACGATGGTGTATTGATGTCACGCCGGCACGTTACTGACACTCGCCGGAGGACGTTGCAGGTACAATGCTGCGGCAAGTGAATTTCTTGATGAGGTGCGCGTGATGTCTCCGGGGCGCTGGCGATTTTTGTGGTGTGCTGCAGTTGCGGCATTTCTTCTCGCGGGGTGCCGTGATTCGACTGCGGAACGGCAATCGTTGAAGCTCGCGACGACGACGAGCACGCAGGACAGCGGCTTGCTGGATGTGCTCCTGTCGAAGTTCGAGCAGGAGACCGGCATCGCGGTGAAGGTGATTGCCGTCGGCAGCGGACAGGCGATCGAGCTGGGCCGTCGCGGCGATGTGGACGTGCTGCTGACACACGCCCCCGCCGCCGAGGAAGAGTTTGTTCGCGATGGCTTCGGCGAGCGGCGGATTCCCGTCTTTCACAACGATTTCCTTCTTGTCGGTCCCGGGGAGCAGCAGCCGGACGAGACGATGTCGCTGGATGCCTTCCTGCAGCGGATCGTCACGGAGGATCTTCCGTTCATTTCGCGAGCTGATGACTCGGGCACGCATCGGAAGGAACAGGCCCTCTGGGACGCGGTCTCGCTCACGCCGGCGTTCTCGAATTACCTGCGGGCCGGTGCGGGAATGGCCCAGACGCTGCGCATCGCCAATGAGAAGCGGGCCCTCACCCTGACCGATCGCGCGACCTACCTGGCGCTCGCGGGTGAACTCGACCTGCAGATTCTCGTCGAAGGAGACCCGCGGCTGATCAACCCGTATGCCGTGATCGTGGTGAACCCGGCGAAGCACCCGCACGCGAACGCGGCGGCCGCACGGCAATTTGCCGGGTTCCTGACGAGCGAGACGGGACGGCGGATCGTGGCCGGGTTCGGCAAGGAGCAGTTCGGGCAGCCGCTGTTTTTTCCGGAGCCTGACGGGGCAAAGGTGGAGCCGTAATCCGGGTCCGGTAAACGCCACGCAGGAAGGGCGAAATGGCGCAGGAGAGAAACGACTTGTCTGCACGAAAGTTGTCTTGACGTTGGTTGTTTGAACGGATATTCTCGCCTCCCGGGCATTCGCCGCGCCTGTCCTGCAGACGCGGTGCGTGTTCCCAAAGCCGGTGGCGTTGGCGTGCGGGTCGCGTGCCCGTACGTCGCGCCGGCTTCGCCCCCGCGGAAACGATCTGCGGCCCGCTTCGGAATTGCCGCTGCGCGTCCCTGCTTCACCCCGATCGGAAAGACACTCATGAGCGATAACTTCTCTCCGCATGTCGTTGTCATCGGCGGCGGCCCTGCCGGCTCCACGGTCTCGACGCTGATCGCCCAGCAGGGCTACAAGGTCGAACTCTTCGAACGCGAGCATTTTCCCCGTTATCACATTGGGGAATCGCTGATCCCTGAGACGTACTGGGTGCTGAAGCGGCTGAACATGCTCGAAAAGATGAAGTCCAGTCACTTCATCAAGAAGTTCAGTGTGCAGTTCGTCGGGCCTTCCGGGCGGCTGTCGGCTCCGTTCTATTTCAACGAACACAAGCCGCACGAGTGCTCGCAGACCTGGCAGGTGCGACGCAGCGAGTTTGACGAGATGATGCTCCGCAATGCCGAGGAGCACGGCGTCCGCGTGCACCAGGGGGCGCGGGTTCTCGACGTCCTGTTCGAGGGCGACCGCGCGGTGGGCGTGCAGGTCGTCGAAGAGAACGGTTCGCCGCGGACCGTGCGGGCCGATGTCGTCGTCGACGCGAGCGGCCAGAGTTCGATGATCATCAACAAGTTCAAGCTCCGCAAGTCCGATCCGATCCTGAACAAGGGAGCAATCTGGACCTACTTTGAAGGGGCTTACCGCGACGAAGGAAAGAACGAAGGCGCGACGATCGTTCTCGCGCTGAAGGACAGGAAGGGCTGGTTCTGGTATATCCCGCTGCATGACAACATCGTCAGCGTCGGTGTCGTCGGCGACTTTGACTATCTCTTTGATGGTCGCGGTGATCACCAGACGACCTATAACGAAGAGCTGGAGAACTGTCCGGCCGTCAAGGAGCGGGTTTCGATCGGCAAGCAGGTCAGCCGCATCTTTGCGACGAAGGACTATACCTATCGCTCCAGCAAAGCCGCCGGGAACGGCTGGGTGCTGGTGGGCGACGCCTTCGGCTTCCTCGATCCGCTGTATTCCTCGGGGGTGCTGCTGGCCTTGAAATCGGGCCAGCTTGCCGCCGATGCGGTCGTCGAAGGACTCCAGAAGGGGGACACGTCCGAAGCGCAGCTGCGGAAGTGGGAACCGGGCTTCGTGGAAGGCATGAACCGGATGCGGCGGCTTGTCTGCGAGTACTACGACGGGTTCAACTTCGGCCGCTTTATCCGCCGTTTCCCCGAGCACAAGGGCACCCTGACCGACCTGCTCATCGGCGACCTCTTCAAGGACAGCCTTGACCAGGTGTTCGTCGACATCGACACCGCCCGGGCCGAAGAAGCCGCGGGGAAAGTTAGTTAGGCTGGAGACTGGAGACTGGAGGCTGTAGGAAAGACACCCCATGTGATGTTTCACATGGGGTGTTACTTTTTGTATGTATATTTTGTAGATAGCATCGAAACGTGTAGCCGCGTCCCAACGGGACGCGGCTACACGTATTGGGCTTTTCCGTCCTATAGCCTACAGCCTAAAGTCTATAGCCTACTCGCCCCGCGCAGCGCGGGCGAGTACCAAGTACGCCTCGCGGGCGGCGGCGACCGGATCGTAGTCGGGGCGGGAGTGGATCTGGCCGCTGACTTCGACGACGACCGGTCCCTTGTAGTTCGCCTCGCGAAGTGTGGCGAAGTAGGCCTTGTAATCGGTGCGGCCTTTGCCCGGCAGCAGGAACTGGAACTTCCTCTGGTCGCCTGCCGTGTCCTTGACGTGAATGAACCGCGTCTGCGGGAGCATTGCCTGAAGTGATTCAGCCAGCCCGATCCCCTGCAGCTCGAAGTGGCTGTAGTCGTAGGCGAGCCGAATCCGGTCGCTCCCGACCTGCGAGCAGAGCCACACGGCATCGCCCGGGGTGTGCAGGGCATTGGCGATGTGCGGTTTGATGGCGAGTGTGACCTCTCCCGCAGCCATTGCCCAGTCGCGGAGCCGTTCGACGAACCGGTCGCGGACCTGCATCCATTCGGCGGGCTTGCCGCCGAGGATGGTTTCGATGACGGGCGGGCGTTCGGGGGCGAGATCGTGTGCGAGTTCGGCAGCGCGCCTGATCCGGTCGAGGTTCGCCGCGTGCTCCGCGTCCGTCCCGAGCAGCCGCAGGTTTTCCATCAGGCCGGACAGCTCCAGCCCCAGGTCGGCGAGCTGCGTGCGGAGCCGGGCGCGGGCCTCGGGGTTGAGGGTCTCGGGATCGCACGGCCAGCCGCTCATGGCGGCGAGCTCGACGCCGTCGTAGCCGATCTCCGCGCAGGTTTGCAAGGCTTTCGGGATCGGCAGGCTCCGCATGCCATAGAGGCTGAAGCCGAGACGGAGCCGGGGCGCTTTCTGCCCGGCGGTCCGGGGTTCTGCGGCGAGGGGAAGAGCCGTCGCGGCGGCTGCCGCGGTGACGGCGGCGGTCTTCAGGAACTCTCGCCGCGAGGTCGACTGGGGGGACATGCAGGCCTCCTCCGCAGGATGTCGGGTGTGGCAGGGGAAGGGGGTGTTACCGGGGGCGGCTGCCAACTTGGCAGGATGTTCGGGCCCCCTGCAGGTTGCGGGAATCCACCTTAATGTATTGTTGTATAATCACTTGTGGTGTGCCGTTGTCGCTTGGCACGCTGCTTGCAGTCCGCTGCCCGCGTTCATCGGGGCAGACGCTCGTGATCCGGTCGGAGTACAGGCGAGAAGAGATCAAGGTCCTGCGAGCTGTCGAAACTTGAAGTGACGGGCTCGGCACGACACGACGCGCGTTCGTTCGGCTCAACCTAGCTTTGTGAGGAGAAGCTGTGGCAAAGATCATCACCTATGACGAAGACGCCCGCAAGAGTTTGCTTGAGGGGGTCTCGAAGCTGGCGCGTGCCGTCAGCAGTACGCTCGGCCCGCGCGGCCGGAATGCGGTTCTGGATAAAGGCTGGGGCGCACCGAAGGTCACGAAGGACGGGGTCACCGTCGCTGAGGACATCGAGCTCGAAGACCCGTTCGAAAACATGGGCTGTCAGCTCGTGAAGGAAGTCGCCTCGAAGACCAGCGATGTCGCGGGCGACGGCACCACGACGGCCACCGTGCTGGCCGAGGCAATTTACAAGGAAGGCTTGCGGCACATCGCGGCGGGCGTCGATCCGATGTCCCTGAGCCGGGGCATCCACAAGGCGGTTGACGCCGTCGTCGCCGAGCTGAAGAAGCTCTCGAAGCCGGTGGACGCGAAGGACCGGAAGGCGATCGAGACGGTGGCGACGATCGCCGGCAACAACACGCCGGAAATCGGGCAGATCCTCGCCAACGCCCTGATCAAGGTGGGGGCCGACGGCGTGATCACCGTCGAAGAAGGCCGGCAGGTCACCACGACCGTGGATCTGGTCGAGGGGATGCAGTTCGAGCGCGGTTACCTGTCGCCGCACTTCGTCACCGATCAGGACTCGCAGGAGTGCGTGCTCGAGAACTGCCGGATCCTGATTTTCGAAGAGAAGATCAGCAACGCGAAGTCGCTCGTTCCGCTGCTCGAAAAGGTCTCGGGCGCGAACGTCCCGCTGCTGATTATTGCTGAGGACGTCGAAGGTGAAGCCCTGGCGACCCTGGTGGTGAACAAGCTTCGCGGCATCCTGCGGGTGGCGGCGGTGAAGGCCCCCGGCTACGGCGATCGTCGCAAGGCGATGCTCGGCGATATCGCGGTGCTCACCGGCGGCAAGGCGATCTTCAAGGATCTGGGAATCAAGCTCGAGAACGTGACCCTCGAAGATCTCGGTTCGGCGAAGAAGGTTCGCATCGACGCCGAGAACACGACGATCGTGCAGGGGGCCGGCAGCAAGGCCGAGATCGAAGGCCGCGCCCAGCAGATCCGCAACGAGATCACCCAGACCGACAGCGAGTACGATCGCGAGAAGCTGCAGGAGCGGCTGGCGAAGCTCGCCGGCGGCGTCGCGCAGATCAACGTCGGTGCGGCGACCGAAACCGCCATGAAGGAACGCAAGGACCTGATCGAGGACGCCCTGGCGGCCACGCGGGCGGCGATCGAGGAAGGGGTTGTTCCGGGCGGCGGCGTGGCCCTCCTGCGGTGCCATGGCGCTCTGGAGAAGCTCGAGCTCACCGGCGATGAGAAGGCCGGCGCGCGGCTCATCCAGAACGTCCTCGACATCCCGCTGCGGACGATTGCCGCGAACGCCGGCATGGAAGGGGCGGTCATCGCCAACAACGTCAAGAAGCTCAAGGACAAGTCGCACGGCTACGATGCCCTGAACGACCGCTACGGCGACATGTTCGAGTTGGGCATCGTCGACCCGACCAAGGTGACCCGCAGTGCCCTGCAGAACGCGGCCAGCGTCGCTTCGCTGCTGCTGACGACCGAATCGATCGTCGTCGAAGAGCCGAAGGAAGAGAGCGACGACCACCACGACGACCACCACGATATGGGTGGCATGGGAGGAATGGGTGGCATGGGCGGCATGGGGATGCCCGGAATGATGTGATCAGCCGGCACAGGCCCGGGGTGAGGTTCTCCGGAAGCTCCTCTCGGGCCGGTTGCGGGATGGATGGAACAGTCCGGGACGCGGGTGCCCGCCGGCAAGAAACGCTGCGGCAGCCCGCGTCGCCGAAGAATATCAGCACGAACCTGACGGATTTCTCTGGAGCTACCAGCAATGCAACTGAAACCGCTTGACGATCGTATTGTTGTCGAACCCATGAGCGCCGAGACCACCACGGCGGGGGGCATCGTTCTTCCCGATACGGCCCAGGAAAAGCCGCAGCGCGGTCGCGTCAAGGCGGTCGGCCCGGGCCGGCTGCTCGACAGCGGCGAGCGGAGCGGGGTCAGCGTCGCCGTCGGCGATGAGGTCCTGTTCAGCAAGTACGGCGGAACCGACATCGAAGTCGATGGGACGGAGGTCAAGATCCTCCGTGAGAGCGACATCCTGGCCAAGATCGTGTCCTAGGCCGGCTCGTTCCCGACCGGATTTCACGCAATTTTCCGCCCAGTCGAATCAGGAGTGAACGAGAGTGGCTAAACAACTGCTGTTTGATGATCGAGCCCGGCTGAAGCTGCAGCGCGGCGTCCGCACGCTCGCTGATGCCGTGGCCGCCACCATGGGGCCGACCGGCCGAAACGTGATTATCGACAAGAGCTTCGGCAACCCCGTCGTGACCAAGGACGGCGTGACCGTGAGCAAGGAGATCGAGCTCGAAGACCCGTATGAACATATGGGGGCGAAGCTCGTCAACGAAGTCGCCAGCAAGACCAGCGACGTGGCCGGTGACGGCACCACGACCGCGACCGTTCTCGCCCGCGCGATCTACGAGGAAGGGCTCCGCAACATCAGCCTCGGCGCCAATCCGATGATCGTCCGCCGCGGGATCGATCTGGCCGTGGCCGCGGCGATCGAGTACTTCAAGTCGGCGTCGAAGCCGGTTTCCGATCCGAAAGAAGTCGCCCAGGTCGGCGCGATCTCGGCGAACAACGACAGCTCGATCGGCGAGCTGATCGCCGAGGCGATGCAGAAGGTCGGCCGCGACGGCGTCATCACCGTCGAGGAAGGCAAGGGGAACGAGACGACCCTGAAGCTTGCCGAAGGCATGCAGTTCGACAAGGGTTTCTCGTCGCCGTACTTCGTCACCGATCCGCAGGAGATGAAGGTCGTTCTCGAAGATTGCTACATCCTGATCTACGAGAAGAAGATCTCCAGCCTCCGCGACCTGGTCCCGATCCTCGAAAAGACGGCCCGTTCGGGCAAGCCGCTGCTGATCATTGCCGAGGACGTCGACGGCGAAGCGCTGACGACCCTCGTCGTGAACAAGCTCCGCGGCGTGCTGCGGGTCTGCACGGTGAAGGCGCCCGGGTTCGGTGACCGCCGCAAGGCGATGCTCGGCGACATTGCCGTGCTGACCGGCGGAACCTTCATCTCGGAAGACCTGGGAATCAAGCTGGAATCGGTCGAGCTGTCGCACCTCGGCCGGGCGAAGAAGGTCGAAGTCACGAAGGATTCGACGACGATCATCGAAGGGGAAGGGGATCCGAAGGATATCCAGACCCGCGTCCAGCAGATCCGCTCGCAGATCGAAGCGACCGAGAGCGAGTACGATCGCGAGAAGTTCCAGGAGCGGCTCGCGAAGATGACCGGCGGCGTCGCCATCATCTCCGTCGGAGCGGCCACCGAAGCCGAAATGAAGCAGACGAAGGCCCGCATGGAAGATGCCCTCCACGCGACCCGTGCCGCGGTCGAAGAGGGAATCCTCCCCGGCGGTGGCGTCGCCTATCTGCGGGCGATCGAGGCGGTGAAGGCCGTCAAGGCGAAAGGGGACGAGAAGATCGGCGTGGCGATCGTCGCCAAGGCGCTCGAAGCCCCGATTCGCCAGATTGCGCAGAACAGCGGCATGGACGGCTCGGTCGTCGCCGACGAAGTCCTGCAGAAGCCGGCGAACACCGGCTACGACGCGCGGCTCGGCCGTTACGTCGACATGTTCAAGGAAGGGATCATCGATCCCACGAAGGTGGCCCGCAGTGCCCTCGAGAACGCGGCGTCGATCGCCGGGCTGATGCTCACCACGCAGGTGCTTGTCACCCGCACCGATGAGATCGGCGGCGGCAGCCGGCCGACGGTCGAGGGAAGTATCCGCTAGTCCCCGGCCACGGGGCCGCCAGGGGAACCCGCCCGTCAGTCCTTGCCGGGAGCTGACAGCGGTCCAGACCGAACGTCACCGGGCCACCGCTTGCGGTGGCCCGGTTCGTCTCGGCAGGTCGGTTGGTTGCAGGCCGTCGGCCGTCGCCGCAGCCGGAACGCAGAGAGTGGTCTATCCAGCAGGACTCTGGCTCGTATACTTCTCTGGAAGCGTTCGCTCCGGGCAGCCCGAGCCTGTGCGATCCGTTCACTCAAGCCATGAAGACGATGCCGACCAAACGTTGCTACTACGAAGTGCTGGGTGTCTCACGCGAGGCATCGGCCGACGAGATCAAGAAGGCCTATCGCAAGCTCGCACTCGCGAATCACCCGGATCGGAATCCCGGCGACGAGGAAGCTGTCGCACGCTTCAAGGAAGCTGCGGAAGCCTTTGAAGTTCTGGGGGACCCCGAAAAACGGGCGCTCTACGACCGCTACGGGCATGCCGGCGTTTCGGGACGCAACGGCGGCGCCGGGTTCGGCGATATCGACGACATCTTCGACGCCTTCGGCGACCTCTTCGGAGGTGTGTTCGGTGGCGGCGGCAGAGGACGCGGGAACCGCGCCCGTCGCGGCGACAGCCTGCGGACCAGTGTCACCATCAGCCTCGAGGAAGCCGCCACCGGTTGTACGCGGACGCTCGAGATCGAGCGGCCGGAAATCTGCAGCACCTGTTCGGGCAGCGGGGCGAAGCCCGGTTCCTCGCCGGAAGTGTGTCATTACTGCGGCGGGCGGGGGCAGGTGGTCCAGGTGCAGGGCTTCTTCCGCGTGCAGACGACCTGTCCGGGCTGCCGCGGAGCCGGCAAGATCATCCGCGACAAATGCCCCGACTGTTCGGGCAGCGGCCGGCAGATGAAGTCGGTCAAGCTCGACGTGAAGATTCCCGCCGGCGTCGACAACGACATGCAGCTCTGCCTGCGGGGCGAAGGGGAGCCTGGTCACCAGGGAGGCCCGCGGGGCGACCTGTACGTCGAGATCGAGGTCGAAGAGCATCCGTTCTTCCGCCGCCATCAGCGCGATCTCACCTGCGAAGTCCCCATTACCTTTGCCCAGGCGGCGCTCGGAGCGGAGATTGAAATTCCGACGCTCGAGGGGCGGCATCAGCTGACCATCCCCCCGGGCACGCAGCCGGGCGAAGTGTTCCGTCTGAAGCGTTACGGGATGCCGGACCCGCACGGCCGCGGGAAGGGGGACCTGCTCGTCCAGATCCAGGTCGAAGTGCCGCGAAAGCTGACTCCGCGCCAGGAAGAGCTGCTGCGCGAGCTGGCGGAGCTGGAACATGCGCATGTCAGCCCGGCCCGCGAATCCTTCTTCGAAAAGCTGAAGAATTACTTTACCGTCACCAGTGACCAGCAAAGCTCCGACGACAGGTCGTAACTTTCCTCCGGAGACGAGGGCATTCTTCAAGGAAATCATTCGAGACTCGCGTCTCGCCGACTGGCTTCATCACTTCGATCTCAAAACCACGGTTTGTGGATAACGGTTCCATGACTGCAAACGATTCGACCCCCGAGAAAAAACCGACCCAGGCCGATACTCCCGAGGCGACCGGCGGGCAGACGACCGGCCAGGAGGCCGAAGCGGCTCCCGCTGTGGATGAGCTCTCGCAGCAACTCCAGCAGGCGCTTGCCGAACGGGACGCCCACCACGAACGCTGGCAGCGGACCCTGGCCGACTGGGACAACTTCCGCAAGCGCGCCGCGAAGGAGGCCGAGCAGGAACGGCTCTACAGCCTGATGCCGCTCATCCGCGACCTGCTGCCCGGCCTCGACAACCTGCAGCGCGCGCTGCAGGCGGCCGAGCAGGGGGGCGATATTGAACAGCTGGTGCAGGGAGTCCAGATGGTCTTCCAGCAGTTTCACGATGTCCTGGCCAAGTACCATATCGAGGTGATCCCCGCCGTGGGACAGCCCTTCGATCCCAACCTGCATGAAGCCGTTCAGCAGATGCCTTCCAACGAGCATCCCCCGATGACCGTTCTGCATGAGGTCGAACGGGGGTATCGGCTGCACGACCGGATCGTGCGTCCCAGCAAGGTGATTGTCTCGTCGGCCGCTCCGCAGGCGCCGGCGGAGTCCTGATTGTCCTCGCGGGTTCGCGCCGCGGTTCCTTCCGAATCCACCCTCCCTCACCCCCCCTTCGGGATTCTTTTGAGACACGACCAATGCCAACCTACGATTACGTCTGCGATGCCTGTGAGCATGTGTGGGAACTGTTCCAGTCGATCAAGGCCGAGCCGGAGAAAAAGTGTCCCTCGTGCGGGAAGCGAAAAGCCCGCCGGATGATCGGCCCCGGTGCGGGAATCATCTTCAAGGGCTCGGGCTTCTATCAGACCGACTACCGCAGCAGCTCCTACAAGAAGGCCGCCGAGGCCGACAAGAGCGCCCAGTCCTCCAGCAGCTCCGAGAGCAAGTCGAGCTCCGCGAAGAGCGACGCCGGGGCCAACTGAGCCGGCGTCGGGCCGCTTGAGTTTTTTTCTCTGCATCCACGGGAGAAACCGGCTTTCTCCCGTGGATGTCTGCTTTTTCCTCACCTCTCGCTACAACCGCACCTCGCCGCAGCATCTGCGCAACTCGCACAAGAAGCGTCGTAGGTTTCCACCAGGGGACCAACTCCGGTGCCAGGCGGTCGATTTGGCCGCACGGCTCCTCTCGCGCGCTAGAATCAACTGCGAGGGACTAGTGTTTTCCCCCATATGACTGAGCCCTGCGGGGCCGGTCGAGGGGAAGATGTCCGGCGACTCGAGCATTCACACGGTAAAGCTGAAAGAGGAAACGGTATGTCGGTCGGGCTGTCCGCCCACCAGTCTGCGAAGAGGTGCGGAGTGAAGATCCAGCGACCCCGATTGCTGATCATTGAAGATGATCTGGAGTTTCGGGATTCCCTTGTCAATCTGCTGCGTGACGAGTTTTTCATCTCGGTTGCGGATGAAGGCTGCGAGGGGTATTCCCGGGCGATTTCCAGCCGGCCCGATATTGTCACGCTCGACACCCGGATGCCGGGCTGGGACGCGGTCCGCACGCTGACGGCCTTTCGGGAGAATCCGCGGCTTCAGGACATTCCGATTCTGATCGTCTCCGATGACTCGTCCCGCGAGAGCGTGTTGCCGACCATCCAGGCCGGTGCCGATGGCTACCTGCTGAAGGAAAACTGCTCGAAGGCGAATCTCATCGACCGGCTCAACGCCCTGCTCGACGTGCACGTCCGGAGCTGAGACCGGCTTTGCGGACTGCCGCCGTCATGCGGAAGCGGCTGTCGCAGCACGGGCAGCACTGGAGAGTTCCGCCTGCAGAGTTCCGCTTACATCGTCCGCCCGCCGTCGACCACCAGGCATTGCCCCGTCGTCAGCGTGGTGCCGGTGGCGAGGTAGAGCACGGCATCGGCGATGTCATCCGGTGTCGCCGGCCGCTGCAGGGGGAAACCTGCTGTCCGCTGCTGCAACTCCTCTTCGGTCATCACCGCCCGCAGCCAGCGCGTATCGACGGGGCCGGGACAGACAGCGTTGACGCGGATCTCGGGAGCCAGTGCCCGCGCGAGCGAGCGGGTCATCGTGTTAAGCGCTCCCTTGCTGGCCGCATAGGCAATCGAGGAGCCTTCGCCGCTGATCCCCGCGACCGAGCTGATGTTGACGATCGCCGCCGGCGCCGCTTTCCTCAGCAGCGGAACCGCGGCCCGCACGCAGAAGAACGGCCCCTTGAGGTTCGTCCGCAGAATGCGGTCCCAGATCTCCTCGGTCAGTTCATCGAGATGTGTGTGCTCGATGAATTCGGTCGTGCCCGCGTTGTTCACCAGCACGTCCAGCCGGCCGAATTCGGCTTCGACGGTCCCGAACATCCGCCGCACGGCGAGATCATCACCGACATCGCAGGGGATCAGCAGCGCCTTCCGCTGTTCGGCCTCGACGAGTCGCACGGTCTCGTGGGCGTCCTGCTCGCTGCGGGAGTAGTTGACGACGACATGAAATCCCTGCCGGGCGAGACGGACCGCGCAGGCGCGGCCGATTCCCGTTGCCGATCCAGTCACCAGCGCCACCCGCTCCACGGGTTCCGTCATGAGTTCTCCTCGGATGAGTGCCGCGAGCGCATCCGTCGCGGCCGGGTCCAGCAGTCGACGCAGGAAATGAGCGAACGCCCGGGGGCCGACGAATCGCGATCAGTCGTCGTCGAAGTGGCGGTGGGGGGCCGCATCGGGATCGAACGCCTCGGGGTCGAGAAGCGCGGGATCGAGATCTTCGACAATCGCGTACTTGCCGTCGTACCAGCGGAAAAAGTCCACCTGCCGACACCGTTCGCTGCAGAACGGAAACGCCCTGGAGGGGCCGTCCGCGCCGGTGGCGATGGACTTCTTGCAGATCGGACACGTGACAGGACGAATCATTTCACCTCTTTCGTGCGGCGTGACAGCAGCGGCCTGTGCGGCGACCCGGAGTTCGCGTCGCCAGGCGTTAGATTCTACTCTGTACGTATTCCCCGGTGAAGCAGCCCTCCCCGCCCCACCCGTTGTGAATCGCGGCGTCAGGTTCCAGGTCGTGCTCCGCAAGACCTCGTAGACGTGCCGCGTCCCAACGGGACGCGTGCATTCGATGTCCAACCTCGGGCTTTCTTCGTCCAGACTCGCTCCATCGACCTGCATCCGGGCGACACAACAGGTTCAGGACATGGGTAACACATCGAGGGGACGGTTCTCGCTTGCCGCGGCTCCGGCTATGATGCGTCGTGACGGGAGTATCCCGCGCGGGCGGCGGGGGACCCGTCCGGGAGAGATCAGGTAGAGACCTTCGTGAGGAACAGGACGCGGCAATGTTGACGGTGGCCATCGAAACTTCCGGAATGCGGGGGAGCATCGCCCTGCGCTGCGATGGCGAACTGCTCGACGAGCAGCCGCTGCGACTCGAAAAACGGCACGCGCAGACGCTCGTTCCCGACCTGCGCGATCTGCTGGCCCGGCACGGATACAAGCCGCACGATTGCCAGCTTCTCGGCGTCAGCGTCGGACCGGGGAGTTTCACCGGCCTCCGCGTGGGGATCGTCTGTGCGAAGACGTTTGCCTATGTCGTCGGCTGTCCGATCGCCGCCGTCGAGACTTTGCCCTGCATCGCACACAACGCGCCGCCGGAGGTGAACCACCTCCACGTCGTGATGAATGCGCAGCGCGAGGAGCTTTTCCTCGCGCGATTCGAGCGGACGGGGGCAGAGGAATGGCGCGCGCCCGGCCAAGTGTCCATTGTGAAGGCGCGGGAGTGGATCGCCTCTCTCACGCCGGAAGACGTCGTCACCGGCCCCGGGCTGGAGCGGCAGCCGGCCGATCTCGCGGCCCGTTGTCGGGTGCTCCCGGAGGAGTGCTGGATTCCCCGCGCGGCGTGGGTGGGCGTGCTTGCGGAACGGCAGTTGGCTGCGGGGCTGGTAACCGATGCCTGGAGTCTGCAACCGCTTTACATCCGCAAGAGTGCGGCGGAAGAGAAGTGGGAGGCCCGGCAGTCTCAGGCGAGCGAACCGGGCGCGGAGACGGCTTCCGGGGCCGGTTCGTGAGCTGCCGGTGCTGCCGCGGCGAGCCGGTGGAGATCGTTCCGGAGGGCTGAAAACAGCTTCCCCCTTGAAGAGGGTCGTGGAGGGAGCCTGCCGGGAATGGTATAATCTGTACGGTCAAATAGACCCGCCCATCTGCCTGGGAGCGATCGGATCTGAACTCCCGGGGGCGCTCATCTCCTTCTCTGGAGGCCGCACATGTCGCTCTACGAGATTGAAACCAACGCACACATCATGATCGGCTGGGCCGAGTCGAAAGACGTCGCCGAGAAGATCGCGAAGGAAAACTATCCGGGCGAAGATGTGGTCCGCATTACGAAGCGGCCGCGCGACGTCTGGGTGATTTCCAAGCGGCTGCTGGGCATCAAAGGCACAGCCGATCCTTGTGACGTCGCTCGGGAATGCCTGGCGCGTGCCCAGGGAGACAAGGTGCACGCCATTCGCCTGTACATGCTCGACACCGGTTCCGATCTGCACGAAGCGCAGCGGGCCATTGAAACCAACATGTCGCTCGGCTGGTAAACGTCGCGGTTTTCACCTCTCTGAATCCGAATTGTCTTTCGTACGTCCACGTACCTGGGGAGGAGGTCCACCGAAACGGCCTCGGACACCCGGTGCGAAGAAGCCCTGTCCGGACGTTTCGCGATCCTCTCTCCCGCATCGGTAGCGGACTCTCGCAACGACGACTCGCTGCGCACGGCGGTGTCACGCTGTTCCGCTGCATCGCCGTTGCGAGTGTCAGCTACTTCAGGAATTCCGGCTACTTCAGGAGCCGCTCGACCGCGCCCCGCCGCGTGAGCGGTGCCGGCTCGAGTTGCAGGGTTCCTCCGGTGACTCCGTAGATCACCGTCAGAGGCCGCAACTCTTCTTCCGGAATGCCCTGGGTTCCCGCAAGCGTCAGCTCGGCCGGGGCAGCCAGCGCGGCCAGTCCGCCGATCCCCCCGTAACGCAGTCCACCGGGGAGCAGGCCGGGGTCGTTCGTCTTCTGGATGCGGCCAAAGTGAAAGCCCTGCAGATCGACGATCGTGCGGCGGACCTGTTCGCCCGCCAGCGCACGCGCCAGGAGCGCCCACACTCCTCCGGCTCCCGTCCCCACGAGATCGACCTGCTTCGCTTCCGCGAGCGGACCTGCCGCGGCAAGCACCGTCAACACGTCGCGGACCCGCTCAGCGAGGACCGGGCGGTTGTAGCCAAACGTGTAGCCGGCATAACGCTCGTCCACGACAATCCGCGGATACTCACCCGCCGGGACGAACTCTCCGGTGAGGAAGACATCGGGAGCGATCACCGCCCGGCCGGCCTTCAGCAGTGAGCGGACCGCCTCCGTCGTTCGCTCATCCAGATGATCGAACAACGCGGCCTTGCCTTTCCCCTCGATCCACAGAACCGCTTCGCCGCGGTAGTTGGCGGGGACGAGGACCACCACGGGAATCCGCTCGCCGCCGGCCATTCTTCCGACAAGCCGCTTGAGGACCCGCACGTCTCCCGACCTGCTGTCGGAAACCGTCTCGATTTCGAGCTCGCCCGCGGCGGGGACACCGCGATCGAGCAGCACGCCCGCGGCGGTGCCGATGACATTGCGGTACTCCGTAACATCCGCCTTGTCTTTCGGCAGCAGGGCGGCGAACTGTTCGCGTGAGATCTTCGTGAGGTGTTGTCGCAGCCCGGCCGCATCGACGGCATCGGCCGCAAGCGGATGCTCCGCGTCGTAGACACTCAGCTGCGCCGGCGGGACAGGCTCGAAATCGCGTTCCTCGATCGGCTCGGAGTGGTTCAGCTTCAGGTGGCGGTTGAACCACGCGTACATCATTTCCCGCGCGACCTGATTGTAGTTGTGCTTGAACTGCGGATACGCCTTCGCGGAGATCAGATCCTGCTGGCCGTAGAGTCCGTACACATGCCGAAGCTCGGGGTAGCCTTTGGTTTCGATCTGGATGGTCCAGTCGTCGGCCCCGCTCATCGCCTGCGGTTTGGGGGCGAAGAGGGCCGCGAGCGCGATGTTGTTGATCCCGATCCGCAGGTAGGACGCGTTCTCGCAGATGCAGCCCCCCTGCATGCCGGTCGAGACCATCACCGCCGGAAACACGACATGCACGCGGGGATCGATCGCTCCGAGCATGAAGGTCTGCGTTCCGCCGCCGCTCGCTCCGGTGACGCCGATGCGGTTGGCATCGACCTCGGGAAGCGACAGGATGAAGTCGAGCGCGCGGATCGAGTTGAAGGTCTGCAATCCCATGAAGTTCTGCAGCCAGAGCTCCGCCTGGGCGTCGGTGAAGCCGGCGCGATGCGGAATCTGCTGGCTGTCGGCATAGCCGACCATGTCGTAGTGGAACACGACGCAGCCCATGCGGGCGAGGTGCACCATTCGCGCCTGGAGCGGGTAGCGGGCACCGGCATCGAACTCCTCGGCTTCCTGCTCGCGCTGGGCTTTGGCTCCCGCTTCGCCGGCATCGTAAAAGCGGCCGTTCGCCCAGTGACCATGCGGGCAGAGAATGCCCGGGAGTTTCTTCCCGTCGGTGTTCTTCGGCCGGTAGAGACTCCCGGTGACATAGTGTCCGGGAAGGCTCGCGAAGATGACCTTGTCGATGGTGTAATCGTCCCGCTCGATCCGGCCGTGAATCACCGGCTGGAGCGGTGCCGAGGGAGGCATCGGCCAAAGCCCGTTGCTCACCAGCACCTGTTCGCGGATCCGTTTCGCCTCCTGCTCCCAGGCTTCTTTCGTGGCGGGGGGCGTCCAGGGGTGATACGCATCGTTGAGCGTTCGCGGCGGCTTCAGGCGGGCATCGGGAGGCAGCTTGCCTTCAGGCAAAACGCGCGACTCGCCAAGCGGGGGCTCCCCCGGTTCCTGACTCCACGCGGGAGAGCCGACAAGGCCGAGAACAACTGACATCGCAAGCAGGCTGAATCGCATGGGCGGCTCGCTTTGAAGCAGTGAGGCGGGAGGGCGGGAGTGACATCGTACCGACGCGGAACTCGTCTTGCCGGGAAGCGTCGCCCGTTTCACCGGGAGTGATCGGCCGCTCGTGGCGGGAGCAACCGGACGTTCGCGAGGACGCTCTTTCCCCGTGCGGGGGAGACTGTCCACCGGCGGCCTCTTAGCGTATTCTGTGAAGTCGCCGAATGCAAATCGCGCACGGCGCACGAGCGGGCTGCGCTTCCCAGTGAGCGGCGGCCCCTGGCTCCTGGTTCTGCTCGCCTCTCCGGCGACTCTCGATAACTTCTTTCCGAGTTCTGAAACGTTTCGCGGTGCCCCCATGATGATCGCCGGCCGGCTTGTCAGTCCCGAAAAACAATGGAATGCCCAGATCCGCATCGAGGGGGAACAGATTGTCGCCGTCGGTGAGAACCTCGGCACGCCCGACATCACCTTCGGCGACGACTGCCTGATCTTCGCCGGAATGGGGGACATCCACATCCACGCCCGCGACGACGTGAGCGGCCGCGAGACGTACAAAGAAGATTTCACCACGGCGAGTGCGGCGGCCATTCACGGCGGAGTGGTTCACGTCGCCGACATGCCCAACAACCCCGCCGCCCCGGTCGATGATGCGACCTACCGCGCGAAGCAGGCGCATCTCGCCAGCCGCGAGGTGCCCATTCAGGTGACCCTCTATGCGGGGATTGGACCGGGGACGCGCCCGCTCTCGTTTCCGGTGCCGTACAAGGCCTACATGGGACACAGCGTCGGCGACCTGTTCTTCACGTCGCTGGCACAGATTGATGAGACGCTCGCGAACTACCGCGGCTGTTCGGTGAGCTTTCATTGTGAAGATCCCGAGTTGCTCGAAGCCCACAAGGGAGCAGCGCTCCACGAGGATCGCCGCCCGCCGGAGTGCGAAGTCTCGGCGACCCGCTTCGCCCTGCAGATGATCGAGAAGTACGACCTGACCGGGAAGCTCTGTCACTACTCGGTGGGAGAAGGGTTGCCGCTGATCCGCGCGGCCCGTGCCCGCGGCCTGCGGGTGACGTGTGAAGTGACGCCGCATCACCTGTACTACGACCGCAGCGACATTACCGACGCGAACCGCGGCTGGATGCAGATGAATCCGCCGCTGCGAAACGTCGACGATCGGCTGGCGATGCTCGCGGCCCTCCGCGACGGCACGCTCGATTACCTGGCGACCGATCACGCGCCGCACACGCTCGAAGAGAAGGCCCGCGGCATCTCGGGCCAGCCGCACCTCGACACCTACGGTCCGTTTGTCACCTGGCTGATTGTCGAACAGGGATTCACGCCCGAACAGGTCGCGGCCTTCTGTTCCGCGAACCCGGGCGAGTTCGTGAATCCCTACACGGCTCCGCGCAAGTTCGGCCGCATCGAACCGGGATATGTCGCCTCGCTGACCGTTTTGAATCTCGCCCGCCCGACGACCATCACCCGCGAAAGTTTGAAGACGAAATGCGGCTGGTCCCCGTTTGAAGGGGTCACCTTCCCCGGCTCGGTGGAAGCGGTCTTCGTCGCCGGCAGGCAGATGCCGACCGAGTGACGCGGGTAAGCGCGTGAGGTTGCGATCACCAGTCGGCGAGGAAGCCGCCAGCCTGAACATCGCTAGTTCCCCCTCACCGTCACTCTGACCGAACGCATTCCGGTCAGCGTCTTACGCCCGGCGAATGAAATCGGCGGCGTAGCTGCGGACGTGTTTGCCGTTGAGGACGTGGACCATTCGCAACTGCTGCACGAGTGCCTGGCTGAAGCGGCCGAGGGGGACGTGGATCAGCTTCTTGCGATAGTGGCGGGCGATCCGCCGCCAGGCTGGGCCGGGAGGGGCGGCACTCAACAGGGCGATGTGTTTCTGCCGGCTGTGCAGGCACGCGGCGGCGATCAGACGCTCTTCCAGCGTCGTGGCAAAATCGAGCCGGCGGTCGCTCCAGACTTCCGGAATCGAACGGGGCGGAAAGAGGAACATCGCGCCGCCATAAGTCGCCAGACCGATCCCCGGGCCGACCATCTCCTGCCGAAAGTCGGTCGCGAACAGTGCGAGGGCGGATTCCTCGTCATGCTCCGCCACCCAGGTCGTTCGCCACGGGTAATCGCGCGGGTCGGCGGGGGAATCGAACAGCATCACCACGCAATCGAGCGTCCCCCGCGTCGGCGGGATCAGCTTCACGTAGAGATCCCCCGTGTACCAGTTCCGCAAGGTCTCGCGGATGTCGAGGCCATCCATGAGACTCGTCGTGAACTTCTCGCTGCGGGCGAGATCGGTCCCCAGCAGCGCGAGGGCCGCATCCTTCACATGCGTGCGGAAGTTTTCGATGGCGACATCTTCCGGCGGATAGCTGCACTGCCGGAACGGGTTCCAGCGCATCTGCCAATTGTCGGACTGTTCCTTCGCGGGCCGACGGCGCAGTTCGCAGCTTCGCCAGGCGAGACGCTGCCCCGGCAGCCGCGTCTTCAGCCGCGCAAGTTCGCCGTTCGGCAATCGCAGCCGGTCGATCCCCAGCTTCACTTCCGGAGCGGTAGTCGGAGCCGGGTAGGGATACTCTCGCGCCTGCTCCGCCAGGTGCAGCGCGAACGTGTCGCCGGCGATCTGCTGGGCCGCGATGACAAGCGTATACAGGTCGGGCGTCATCCGCCGTTCGATCAGGCAGAGATTCCGCACGTAGCGGAAGTAGGTCGCGAGGAGGTGCGGCGTGATGTCCCGTGCCCGGGATTTCAGATCCTCCTGATACCGTTTGCGCGTCGCGAGCAGCAGTTCCTTCACCCCGTCGATCGACAGGTTCTCGTCATCATCAAGCTCGCTGCGGGCACGCTCGTACAGCCCCGTGATGAACGGCAGTTCTCCCAGCAGGAACAGCAGCGTCTGCGGATCGGCGGCGTAGGTCTCCGTCTCCTCGACGAGGTCGTCGAAGTCAGTCTGCGGAGTCTGTGCCCGAAATGCCTCGTGAATCCACGGCCAGTCCATGATCGAGCAGACGCAGAGAATCCGCTCGTGGCGGGCTTCGAGTTCCCGCAGCCGCTGCGCCATCGCGATCACCCGCGCCTGCGGCTGACCGTTCGGCAAGCGGGGGATCATCGGCAAGAGCGAAGCCGCAAACTTCTCGACCGGCAACTGCTTCAACGCGTACGCATCGGGAAGGCCGGCGACGTAACTCTCGAACTTCGCCGTTTCGAGATCGATAAACGCCCGCGGAATCCGTTCGCCCATCGCGATCCGCAACGCGGCGATCACCGGCTGGCAGGGATCGATCGGCACATAGCTGAAGACCCGCTCATCATCAGCGGCTTCGTGACTCGCATCGGGCGTCCAGTCGCTGGCGGGCTTGAACCGCGGCTCTTCCTGCACGACCAGCGAGATGCCGGGCAACTGCTCGATCGCCTGTTCGACACCGGCCTGAAAGGAGGGGGGCAGCGGAACCGCGAGGCAGTCGTAGCGGCCGTCCAGAAGCGCATGCCGGACTTCGATGGCGAAATCCCCGTTGCCGTGTATTACCGGCAGGATGCTGATGCGCGGGCTGAGTCGAAGAAAGTCGGGCAGCATAAGGACGGTTCACCGGGGACAGATCGAGAAGGCGGGCCAGGGGGAGAATGGATTGTCCGGCGGATCGCCTTACATCTCCTCGTCGTCTTCGTCCTCTTCCTCATCGTCATCGAAATCGGGGTGCAGCGGATCATCGGGAGCGAAAAAGAAGTCCCCGAGTCCCATCGGGACGGCACTCCCGCCCAGACTCCGCCGCCGTCGTTCGGCAAGTGATTGCAGGTCGAGAGCCTCTTCCCCCAGGCAGCGGAGCAGGGCCTCTTTCCAGACCTCATCCTTGCTGACGGGATGCGAAGCATCCTGCAGCATCCGCTTGATCGCATACCGCAGCAGGTTGATGCCGTCGCGGGTCGAATAATCGAGCTTCAGTTCGTGCGCCTGCTGGAGGAACTCGACGGTCAGGTTGAGCATCTCTTCTTCCGCGAAGGGAAGATGATAGCGCAGGATCTCCATCTCGTCCCGTTCGCTGGGAAAGCCGAGCGTCAGTGTCGGCTGCAGGCGGCTGAGGATGTAATCGGGCACCTCGAAGGTCGATTCGTCTTCGTTCATCGTCACGGCACAGCGGAAGTCCGGATGGGCCGGGATAGTGATCCCGGCGACGATCGACTCGACATAGCGGCGGTGATCGAGCAGCGGCGCGAGACTCGCCCACGACTTCTCGTTCATCCGGTTCCCCTCGTCCAGCAGGCAGATTCCGCCGCGAATCATGGCCGTGACGAGTGCCGACGCGTGATAGATGATCTTGCCGCTCTCCGCGAGGACCGGCGTGACCAGCAGGTCTTCCGGGCGGGTATCAGCGGTGCACTGGTAGATGTAGAGTTCCTGCTTGCGGAGCTTTGCCCCGGCCATGGCGAGCGTCGTTTTGCCGATGCCGGGGGGACCGACAAGTCGGGGGGCGAGCGGCAGGTCGGACTGGTCGACGACCAGCCAGCAGGCGAGCAGTTGCTTGAGAACCTCGGTCTGTCCGATCCATTCCCCCCGGGAGGCGTCGGGCCTGGCAAGAAACAGCCGAACGCCATCGATATCGACATGCTCCGTCATGATGTCCTTGTGAGTTGAAGCTGCACTGACTGAACGGGACAGGTGGAACTGTCCCGCGGCCCCCTTCTCCGCCGTGATCCTGCACCCCGGAGACCGAAGCCGTTATACTCAATTGTCCAAAACTGGTCCCGATGCCGCAAGGAGCGGGCCGGAATCGAGTCCCGCCCCTCGTCGAACGTCATCGGACCCCTCATCGCTGTGGTGCGGGTGCCGTGCGGCGGGGATGAGCGAACTCGCGCGACTCTCGTTTTTACTCCGGGCTTCCCGTTGTTCCGGCCCTGGTGGCGCGACATGCGGCCCGGCTTGAATATGCTGATCGCCGTGGGATCAGAAAAATTCCTCAACCGATTCGTGGCGGAAGGGTGACAAGCCGCGCCGGCAGGACGCCGATAATCACCTCGTCTGCCGCGAGACCTGTCCGTCCCGCATTGCCGCAATTTCCTCCCGATTTGATACAGACCGCTCGATGAGTGACGATCCCCGCCTGCACGCTTCGCCTGCAAACCCGGAATCCAATCCCGAAATCAACGCACCGGCGGTCAGCCCGCACACTGCGGCGCAGGATGACCGGCAGTTCCTCGAAGGGCCGCGCACTCGTACCGCGGAGTTCCTTCGTGTTCTGCGGATTGCCGGCGAGTTCATCCGCGGGTTCCGCGCCCTGCATTTCGTCGGCCCCTGCGTGACGGTGTTCGGTTCGGCACGATTTCCCGAGGACCACCAGTTCTACATTCTCGCCCGCAAGATCGGGGCCGGCATCGCGCGGATGGGGTACACCGTGATGACCGGCGGCGGACCGGGCATCATGGAAGCCGCCAACCGCGGCGCGAAAGACGCCGGGGGCTACTCGATCGGCTGCAACATCATCCTGCCGCGCGAACAGCGGGCGAATCCGTATCTCGACAAGATGGTGCTGTTCCGCTACTTCTTCGTTCGCAAGGTAATGCTGATGAAGTATTCGCAGGCCTTCGTGATCATGCCGGGCGGTTACGGAACGCTCGACGAGGCCTTCGAAGCGGCGACGCTGATCCAGACCGAAAAGATTTTCAACTTCCCGGTCATCTTCGTCGGGACCGATTACTGGCAGCCGTTCTTCGAGTTCCTCCGCCTGAAAATGATCGTGGAGAAAACGATCGATCAGGAGGACATCGACCGCTTCATCCTCACCGACTCGGTGGATGAGGTGCTCGACTGCCTGCGGCGCTGCCCGCACACCTCGGAGTTGACCAAAGGACGCCGGGATCTCTACCCGCCGCGCAGCAGCCTCCTGGGAGAACGCGGACGCGAAGTCGCCCGGAAGTAGGGACGGGAGAGGAGAGAGCAGAAAGTCGAGAGGAGAAAAAGCCGCCCGGGCGCTCACGTCCAGGCGATGGAGGTTTCGTTTCCGGCCATCTCCAGCGCCAGTTCAGGAGCGGCGAGAGGCGTGGTGGTCGCCACCCACGAGCCGAAGGTCACTCCCGCCGAATTGCCTGCCCCGAGCAGGTAGTTGTAAGTCCGGCCCGGCGTCAGACCGCTGACGACAAACGAAGTGGTGTTCGCAGGGATATCGGTCACGTAGACCGACTGTGAACCGTTCCAGGTGTAGATGCGATAGAACGTCTCGTTGCTGACATCGTTCCAGGTGAGCTGGATCTGTGTCGGCGAGATCGCGGTAGCCGTGACGTTTACGGGGGCGACGGGTGCCGCGGCC